>Ga0209353_10001277_pt1 | contig 14390 bp, 6 predicted proteins | sample LauGreSpBDMM15SD_2_FD_187561 | JGI IMG/M metagenome (GOLD analysis project Ga0209353, IMG submission 187561) | Freshwater lake microbial communities from Lake Michigan, USA - Sp13.BD.MM15.SD (SPAdes) (version 2) | ecosystem: Environmental > Aquatic > Freshwater > Lake | place: Lake Michigan, USA...
ATTATATTATATTATGGCAACAAAAGCAAACACAAAAGCAAAAGAAATTTTAGTTGACGATGAAATCGCAACGCAAGAATATACCGAGGTGGTTGAAAAAGTAACACCGGTAAAAAAAGAACCACAAAAACCAAAATGGGAAATAAAAGACCGTTTATATATATTAGCAGACGGATATGCTCCACTAACGTTTACTTTACCTTGTAGACATACATCACGTTATCCATTGATTTGGTTTGATAAAACTACTGGGCAACAAGAAGAATTACGATATGCAACAAACCAAAATTCACCATTAGTTAGTGAGCAGAAAGGTCAAGTTACTTTAGGGCACATTGTATTTGAAAATGGTATTTTAAATGTACCAAAAGAAAGACAAAATCTACAAAAATTGTTATCACTGTTCCATCCTGGATTAAATATTAAATATAATGAGTTTGATGCTGTAATTGAAGCTGAAGATGATTTAGATGATTTAGAATTAGAGGTAGAAGCAATGAACATGGCATTAGAAATGGACATCGATGCGGCTGAGGCAATAGTTAGGGTTGAAGTTGGATCTAGAGTTAACAATATGAGCTCTAAAGAAATTAGAAGAGATTTATTATTATTTTCTAAAAGGAACCCTTCTCTATTCATTGAATTAGCAAATGATGAAAATGTACATCTTAGAAATGTTGCAATTAGAGCATCTGAAACTGGTGTCATAAGATTATCACAAGATCAAAGAACATTCCATTGGGGCGATAATGACAGGAAATTAATGACAGTGCCATTTGATGAAAATCCATACTCAGCAATGGCTGCATTCTTTAAAACTGATGAAGGCATTAATGTCTTCCAGTCAATAGAGAAAAAATTAAAATAATACGTAATACTAATATTAGGCGGTACCGAAAGCTACCGCCTTAATATTATAATAAAATAAGCAAATGGCGGTAAATGTAGATACAGTTTATAGAACTGTTTTATTAATACTTAACAAAGAATCAAGAGGTTATTTAACCCCTGATGAATTTAATAAAACGGCGGCTCAAGTACAATTAGAAATATTTAATGAATATTTTGAGGACTTGAACCAACAATATAGAGTTAATAGCAATGATAGTGAATATAGTGATCGTGTAAAAAACTTAGAAGAAAAGATAGCTATATTTCAAGAATCAGCTCCATGTAATTATGCTAGTGGAGTATTTACATTAAATATACCAATATCAAGTCCACAACCTGAACTTTATAAGTTAGGTACCGTTATATACAAAGATGAAAAAGAAGTTCAATACGTTCAGCCAAATGAATTGTTAGAACTTAATTTATCACCAATTACTAAACCTACAACGTATTGGCCTGTATATACATATAAAAATTTTAATATTAAAGTATACCCAACTACAATTATTGGAGCTGGAGTAATATCATGCACCTATGTAAGAAAGCCATATAATCCTATATGGAACTTTACAGCTACTGCACCAACTTACCAATATGTATACAGCCCTGGAACATCTCAAAATTTTGATTTGCATCCAACTGAGCAAACAAATTTAATAACTAGAATATTACTTTATTCAGGTATAGTTATTAAAGACCCACAAGTTATACAAATAGCTGCGCAGCAAGTACAAGCAGAGAATATTAATTCTAAAAGCTAATAAAAAATGGCTACACCAAACGATGGTTTAATCACCGAAACAAATAGACAATACTACGAAGGAGCTCAAGGATTTGTACAAAGTACTGCGGGTAATTTAACCTTTTTAACTACATTTAATACGGATTTGGTTTACGGAAGTTCGGACCCATTAAATGTAAATTACGCTTTAAATAATTATAAATTATACACCAGCCTAAATGGGTATCCTGGAAGTTTTACAGAAGTTATTGCTAATTATTCCGTTGTTGGCAATGCAATTGTGTTTACTGCGGGTAATGCGCCTGCATTGGGCACTTATATTGTAGTTCAATTAAAAACATTAGATGGAGGAAAGTACGGCACTACTCCGGCTCAAATGGCTTATGGCAATGTAGTTGAAACCAATTACGGAAGTTATTCTTATATCATATTAAATGATATTATAAATAATTTTATGGTTGCTTATGTTGGTAAAGATAAATTAATTCCTTCTGTAAAAAGAACTGATGTAATATTTCATGCTAAAAGAAGTTTGCAAGAATTTAGTTATGATACCTTAAGAAGTATACATTCTGCAGAATTAAATATACCACCAAGTTTAAGCGTGGTATTACCACAAGATTATGTTAATTATGTTAAGGTTTCATGGATAGATCATCAAGGTGTAAAACATCCGCTTTATCCAACAAATAATTTAACTACAGATCCATATACAAATCCAATTCAAGATAATAGAGGAGTGCCCGTGCAGGATAATTTTGGATCTAATATAGAGGGAGATTCTTTAACTGAAAGGAGATGGAAAAACAATGATGTCTACCAATTAACCAATAATTTTAATAATGGCGGAGAATGGGCGGACAATGGATATGGCTTGGATAATTGGTTATGGTATGGTTACTTTGGGCAAAGATATGGACTAGATCCGCAATATTCAAATGGGAATGGTTGGTTTACTATAAATGATAGAGAAGGTAAAATATCTTTTAGCAATGGCCTTGTTGACAAATTGATTGTATTAGAGTACATATCAGATGGACTCGCATATGATTTAGATACAAGAGTTCCTAAACTGGCTGAAGAAGCGATGTACGCGCACATTTTACACGCTATTTTATCTTTAAGAGCTAATCAGCCGGAATATATAATTAATCGCCTTAAACAAGAGAAAACGGCTAAATTAAGAAATGCAAAAATAAGATTATCAAATATAAAACTAGAAGAGATTACTCAAGTATTAAGAGGTCAATCTAAATGGATTAAACACTAAGAATATGGCAGAAATAAAAAATAGTTTTTTAAAGGCCAAAATGAACCAAGATGTGGATGATAGACTTATCCCAAATGGAGAATATAGAGAGGCACTTAATATATCAGTAGGTAAATCTGAAAGCAGTGATGTTGGTACCTTACAAAATATTTTTGGTAATATTAGAGTAGATGCGAAAAATAGAATTGTTGGTGCAGAATGTATTGGGTACTTTATGGACAATGTTAATAATTGTATTTACCAATTTATAACTAATGAAGGAGATAACCAGACTGATCCAATAACACATCAAATAACCGTATATAATTTTACAACTAATATAAAGACTGTACTTGTAGAGGGGGATTTTTTAAATTTTTTAAAGTCTAAGCCAATTACAGCTGTAACTTTAGTGGAAAATTTATTATTTTGGACTGATTATAATAATCAACCAAGAAAAATAAATGTTAATTTAGCTAATCCAAACGGCTTAACAGTTCCAACATATTATACCACAGAAGAACAAATATCAGTTGCAAAGTATGCACCTATAGAACCGGTATCTTTAGTTAGAAAAGCAGTTACAACTGCCACGGCCATTGTTTCTGGGAGTACTGTTATACCCGTAGCAAGTACAACAGGCATTGTAGTTGGTATGACGGTAGTTAGCGGTACTAATATAAATGGTTTGGATTATGTTTTAGTGGAAAGTATCGGCGTTGGTTCAGTTACAGTTTCTAAAAATGTGTCTTTAGCTCTTGATGAAAGACTTACATTTTTAATTTCAACAATGAGCGACAAATCCTCTGATCCGCTTTGGCCAGGAGATCCAGCATTCTTAAAATCAAAATACGTTAGATTTAGCTATAGGTTTAAATTAGATGATGGGGAATATACTTTAATGGCTCCATTTACACAAATAGCATATATACCAAATCAAAAAGGCTATTTTTTAGAGGGTAATGAGAATGAAGCCTATACAAGTACCGTGCTAAAATGGTTTGAAAACAATGTAAATAATATTAAACTTTTGATTCCGTTCCCTGACGTTCTTTCAAAAGTTAATCAATCATATAAGATACAAGCATTAGATATATTATATAAAGAATCCGATGGAGCTGCAATACATGTAGTAGAAACCATCCCTTACGGGGCCTTTTCTATTAATACAGTAAATAATATATACGAATACGATTATCAGTCTAGAAAACCGTATAAAACATTACCTGAAGATCAAACAACAAGAGTTTATGATATGGTGCCTGTTAAAGCAAAGGCCCAGGAATCAGCAGGTAATAGAATAATATATGGTAACTTTTTAAAGAACCATACTGCGCCGGAATCATTGGACTATCAAGTTTCTGTAACTAAGAAGCAAGATACATCCACAAGTTTTGTAGAATATCCCAATCATACTTTAAAACAAAATAGAACTTACCAAGTAGGGTTTATTTTAGCAGATAAATTTGGAAGACAATCTTCCGTTATACTATCTTCATTAGATACAATAAAAAGTACAGTAGATGGAGTATCTTATGGTGGATCAACAATTTTTTCGCCTTATTATTCTAGTACTGATTTAGCATTAGGGTTTGTAAAAAATTGGTTTGGAAATGCTTTAACCGTATTAGTTAATAGCCCTATTTCTTCTACAAAAGCGCCAACTGGCGAACCTGGATTATATGCAGAACCCACTTCTTTATCAGGGTTTACATTAACTGGAACTACTACAATAACAGATTCAACATATACTTTTACTATTAGTGGATCTTCTGGGGCAGCCCCTATAGTTGGTGAATACTTAAGAGGCGAATATACAGATTATGTAAAAATAACGCAAAGAACCGGTAGTAATCCATATACCGTTACCACAAGTGGGAGAGTAAATAGTTCTTACTTAAGAGATACACAAAGCGATCCAAAGGATATTAAATATGCTTATAGTATAAACGCATTGGGATGGTACTCATATAAATTAGTAGTACGTCAACAAGAACAGGAATATTATAATGTTTATTTACCAGGAATGTTAAATGGATACCCAGCTGGGCAAACCTATGGGTCGCAAGTAGTCTATTCCGTGGGGGGAACGCCTAGTAATGCCAATGGTATTAATACCACTATATTCCCAATAAATGAAAATAATAGGGTAGCTCATACGGTATTAATAAATGATAATATAAATAAAATACCAAGAGACTTAGTTGAAGTTGGGCCAGATCAGAAATTATATAGAAGTAGCGTGCAATTATACGGTAGAGTCGAAAATACTATTACAGTAACCGGTGCTATTACGTCTTTTCCAAATAATAAACAATATTTCCCATCACAAAAAGCAGATACAGCTATTGCTATTTCTACTTCAACAGATTTAGGATTTTTACCAAAGACTGTAGATAATGATTTAGGTTCGGCGGTATATAATTTTTACCAATTAGAAACACAGCCTTCTATAGCTAGGATATCAACAACAAATAGCATTGGAGTACTTGCTTATCCGAATATTAGCACATTTGGACCGCCCCCTAGCGGAGGTGCGCCTATACAAGATCCTCCTGATGTAAAAAATATGGCACCGTATTTAAGTGTATATGAAACTAAACCAGTATACTCTTTATTAGACGTATTTTGGGAAACCTCTACAACGGGATTAATTTCAGACTTAAACGCAGATGTTTTAACGGGTTATGACGGGGCGGTGGATTTATCTAATATATTATGGACTTTTACGGAGGCATCGGACCCTAATAATATTGCTGCTAGTAAATATATAACAAACGCGTTTTGGCCAGAATCTAATACGGGTATACCTATTAATTCTAGCGGAGCAGTACTAACTGTAAATGACGCAAATAATATACCAGTTAATTACTTTGGACTTGAATCAACAATAGTTAATCCAGGCCCTAGTCAATATTTATCTTATAGAATATATTTATTACCAGGATCTGATTTTGTGTTTATAAGAGATATATCCTTAACTACATTTTTCTTTTCTATAACATTATTAACAGGTAATAATATAGCGCCAACAACCTATGTTAAAAGCCAACAACTTAAAAATGTAACACCAACAATAACTACTCCGGCTACATTAACATTTCCTGTTGAATTAGGTTCAACAATACCGTCAAGTGATCCTATTTTTGTCTGCAAAGCAAAAAACGGAGCAACATTGCCATCTTTACAAATGCAAGAATTAGTCTGGGATATTATTGATTCAGGATCAACAGCAGGTTGGGGAGCATATTTTAGCGTTCAAAGCGCAGCCGGCGGCGAAGCTATAGGTGTTAATCCAGGAGACGGCTTAATATACCTTAATGCAATTTTGCCTTTAGTGCCACCCGTTTGGAATTTAAATGTGCGTGTACGAGACGCTGTTACGGCTGCTGGTCCATTGTTAGGACCAACCGGATATAGTACAGAGCAAGACACATGTGTATTAGAGGTTTCGTTAGCTTCAATTCCAATTTGTGGAAGGGAATGGACTGCTACTAATTTTTCAGGGATTACTTATGCAGATAATACGCCTATACCTGGCCCTATTACAAACGCTGCCGATTGGGCGGCGCAAACGGCGGGGGCTTGGTGTTATCCTAATTTTAACCCTGCAAATGAGGCTCAATTTGGTAAAATTTATAATGGTTATGCAATACAAGGTATTTTTAACCCATTAGATACTACTCAAAGAAAACAATTTGCTCCAAATGGATTTAGAATACCTTATGCTGCTGAATTAGGCCTTACTTTTGGTAGCCCTTGCGCATTAGGGTGCGTTACGGGTAACGATTTAAAATTAATAGTGCCATCAACAAACTGGGTAGTTGGAGCCACTGGTGACAACAGTTCTGGGTTTAATGGAGTTGGATCAGGTTGGATTAATGGTACAACTGGAATTCCCACTAATTTTAAAGAATATGCAGGATTCCACGCAAGGCAAGGGCTTAATGGCAATGGTTATGCGGCTTGGGGATTATATTATAATACTAACAGCTTAGCTGCTCCAGGGACGCCTAGTGCAACAACAGGATATTCTGTTAGGTTTATAGATAATAATATTGATTCAATGATAGCTACAAAGCCGCCATTATCACCTTCGTGTACATTTACTTATGTAGATTTAAATGGAAATTCTGTTACTGTTACTTTAGACGAAAATAATCCAGGCCCATTTCCTTTTGATACAATATCAAGTTGCACCGTTACAGGAACATGCACCATTACATAAGGTTAAAAATTAAAAAAAATAAGTGATTATAATATATGAGCGCAACAATAGAATTAAAGTATTTTAACTCTTTTTGGTTAAAAAAAATGCAAGCAGTAGTTGACGTGCTGCCTACAGTTCCGGCTACTCCACCAACATATAATAATGCTACAGCGAATGTTGCGGCTTTAGCAACTACATTTGTGTTGGTCAATGCTCAACTTAATGTTGGCGCTGGCCAAGCTATATATTATACTATAGGTGGATCACAGATTACAATATTTGTAAAATCAATTTTACCAGACAATAAAACAATTACATTAATGTATCCGGTCGTAACGCCATTTTTAGCAGCAACTAATTTAACATTTGGGGACATTGTTGATTTTAAATATGTTCCGTCTCTTTACAATGCTAGCACTAATGATTGGTATATTGAGGAGGCTAGAATTAGAGGGGGTTATAATAATATTAGTGTTGATTTTGGCGTAAAAGCTTATATTGTAGAGGATAATAACAATCAACAAAACCGATTAAATTCATTGATTTATTCAGGTATATTTAATTCAAGAACCGGTGTAAATAATACTAATCAATTTTCAGTTGCTGAAGACATAACAAGATCTGTAGATCCTTCAAATGGGTCAATACAAAAATTATATGCAGAGGATACAAACCTTATTATATTCCAAGAATCAAAAGTAAGTAGAGCGTTAATTGACAAAGATGCGATATATACAGCCGAAGGGCAACCAATGACCACATCTGGTTTACAAGTAATTGGACAAATACAATCATATTCCGGGAATTACGGTATATCAACAAACCCAGAAAGTTTTGCTGTTTATGGATATAGAAAATATTTTGTTGATAAAAATCAAAATGTTGTTTTAAGATTATCTCAAGACGGTATAACTGAAATATCAGCTTATGGAATGCTCGATTTCTTTAGGGATAAATTAAGTAGTGTTGGAGATAGTGGTAGAATTGTTGGGGGATGGGACGCTCATAATAAACAATATGTTGTTTCTATTCAACCATCAGCATTGGCATTAGACAACAAAGGATTACCATATGAACCATTTACATTAGCTTTTGATGAAGATTCATTAGGGTGGGTTAGTTTTTATAGTTATATTCCTGAGTATATGGATGGATTACTAAATAATTATTATAGTTTCAAATTTGGTAATATTTGGAAACATTATTCTCAGAGTGTTATTAGAGGAACTTTTTACGGCGTTGCTAATAATTCTTCTGTAACATTTGTGTTTAACTCACAACCTTCTTTGATAAAAAACTTTAATACAATAAATTACGAGGGAACTTTGGGCTGGCAAGTTGATAGTATAGTTACAGATACAGATCAATCTATTACTGTTTATCCTGCTTTTATGCCTCAAAGTTTATCTCAAATGGAATTTAGTTTATTCACTAATAACTTTAAAAGAAAAGAGAATAAATACTTTGCTAATATATTTAATAATACTGCTGTAGGTGGAGGAGATATTGTATGGGGGCAATCTATGTCGGGCGTTAAAGGATTATATGCAACGTGTACAATGAGCCTTGCAAATAGCACTTATAATTATCAAGGTGAGTTATACGCGTGCTCAACTGAATATGTGGAATCATCATATTAAAATAAAAATTAAAAATTAAAATTATACACTATGTGGGGAATGTTAATTGGAGCTGGAGTTTCAGCAATAGGTGGATTAATGGGAGCAAGTGGTGCCGCAAAAGCACAGAGAGCTGCACAAGCAAAAGCCGATGCTGCTAATGCAAGGTTAAACGCATTGGAAAAAAGCAGACAAGCTATTATAAATCCTTATGCAGCGACTAAAGACTTATCATCAATGGCTAAAAATGCCTATGCAAATATAGGGGTTGCTACTCAGGCTGCAAAGTTTCAAGCAGAAGAAAACGATTTAGCATTAGCTAACACATTAGATACTCTTAGAGCAACAGGGTCCGGAGCAGGCGGGGCGACCGCGTTAGCACAAGCAGCGTTAAAATCAAAGCAGCAAGTGTCTGCTAGTATTGAACAACAAGAAGCTCAAAACGAAAAATTAAAAGCAGCAGGCGAAGAAAAGCTAAATGAATTTAGAATATCGGAAGCTCAAAAAATGCAGAACGCAGCAAATGCGGCGGCACAATTTAAATATACTGAAACAGAAAAAAGAGAAATGAGTGCTTTGGATAGAGCTCAAGCTGAGGCTACAGGCTTTCAAAGCCAAGCGAATGCGGCCGGGGCAGCTGAGCAAGGGGCATATGCAAATATGTTTTCAGGTATTGGTAGTGCAGTTACCGCTGGATTCCAGCAATCAAGTGCAGAAAGAATTGCAAAAATTAATCAGGGTAGCGGGAGTAACAGGGTAGCGCCCCCAACATTTGGTACCCCTGGATTTAATATACCTAACTTAAATTTAGGATAAAGCAAACTATTCATTAATACGTATTTAGGTTTAAAAAAAATAATATATGGGAGCATACAATAATCCAGAAATTGCAAAAGATTATACGCCAGAAATTACCGCCGCATGGTCAAGAGCAACGAGCGACGTAGTGGGTGGCATTGTAAAAGGCATAGAAACTAAGACTAGCGAATATGAGGCTTTATCTAAAAAATATATTGCTAATAGAGGTGCTGTAGAGCAAACTAAATTAGCTTTACTGAAAGATCTTGGTAAAAGCACTAGTGGCTATTTAGGCAATGATTGGCAAGACACTTTTGGCCCGGCTATTGATAGATATGCTGATCTTAATCTTAAGATAGCTAACAATGTTGGTACCCCGGAAGAAAGGGCTCAATATCAAAAAGAATTAGCTTCTATTGAATCCACTATTGATTTAACTAAAGAAGGTGTAGTAACATTAGCTTCTTATAGTCAAGACACTGAAAAGCAAGTTGCAACGGCAGGAGAGCAAGGTGGGTATGCAAGAGAAGGAGATTTAAATTTAACCAATGCTCTTTTATGTGGTAATGGTAAAATAAGCGGTACAAGAAAAATTATGGTTGGTAAAGATCCTAATACAGGCATTTGGAGTTCAAAATTTTCTTTTCAAGGGGAACTTGCTAATGGATCAAAATGGGGAAATCCAGAAAATCCAAACAATCCATATGAATTAGACGCGACTAAAATTAGGGAGATATCAAAGAATGGTAATAATTTATTACCTATAGTACCTGTAATAGATAATAATATAAAAAAATTAGCGGAGACTTCAAATTTATTTCTTAAAGAAACAAAAACAGTTGATGGCAAACCGGTTTCAATTGTAAAAGGGCCAAATATAGAAAAATATTATACTAATCAAGGCGAAGTAGAAACTAATGAAACAGACACTACAATAACATTTGCTAATAAAAGAGTATTAAATAAAGAAGCATTTAAAAAAGATTTGCTTATAGACCCTGAATTTAATGCCCAAGTAGCTGGGTTATTAAGCGATCCTCAAGGATTTGTTTCTACATTAAATAATACATTTAGGCAAACCGCTCCTGATTCTAAAGATGCCGAAGGAAAAGTTGTTAAAGGTGGAATATGGACTCTTGATAAATTAAAAGACCCTACAATGCTAGCCAAGGCAAAAGAGTTATATATAGATTCTTTCGCTGAATACATTGCAACATCTCAAGAACAAGAGGTATATGACAAAGATGAGGTTACAGGAAAAGAAAAAATTAATGTTGTTAAAAAAGACGATTTAACCGCTACTTTAAAAGAAATAGAAAGGAGTTTTGGTCCTGGAATGAGTAATGCAAACATAGATATAAAAGAAAAAGGGTTAATTCAAAATATATCAATTGGTAAAGATCGTACAGTAAAAGTAAAAATTACAAAGGACAAAACCGGTAAAGTTACCGTGACAAGAGCATAACATTAAATAAAATTAAGGACAATATTTATGGCAATATATAAAGCTAAAAACGGTAATAAATATTCTGAAGATACTATAATGTCAGCTGCTGAAAAAGCCGGCATTTCTTTAGATGAGTTTGTTAGTAATAAAGAATTAGAAATAGTAGAAGAAGAAATAGAAGCCGCTGAAGAGGATATTAATATAAATGTTGTAGTAGATGATACTGAGGAAGATATTAATATAGAGGATACGCCTATAATTGTGCCTAAGCCGCCTAAAAAGAAAAAAAGCAATATTAATGCAGCTATTGCAAAACAAAAAGTAGCCGATGTTTTAAGTAAGCCTATTGAAATAGATATGTCCGCGCTTGGTGGACCAGCAGTTAAACCTAGCAGTTTTAAAACCGCCGGACAATCTCCTAAATATAAAAAACAACAAGCAGATTTAATAGCGGCTAATAAGAAGCAAGAAGCATTAGATAAAGCTGAAATAGAAGCAAGATATGCCAAAGCAGCCGTAAGAAAACAAAACAATGAATTCTTACTTAAAACAACTCCAACAAAAGACTATATTAATACAATAAACGCTGAAGCAGAACTTGGTATTGAAAACAATGGGAAAGAAGAGACCTATATAGACTATGGGCGAACCGAATTTGCCGAGCCAGTTGAACGTAAAAAAACAATAGTCTCTTTTCCGGAAGAAAGAAAAGAAGTTGTACAAGAGTTACAAAAAGCAGGAACTTTAGAAAAATACAATCAAAAAGATATATTAGCTTTAGCTGCTGAAAAGTATAAAAAGAAAAAAATTGCTTCTTATGTAAATAATCAATCAGTTGATTATTATTCTAATATAGATGATAGAACAAAAGAATTAAGAGAAGATTATTTAAAAAAAGAAGGTAAATTTAAAAGCTTAGATTTAAATAAAAAAGCAACCATAAACGGTAATATATATAAGCACTTTACGGATAGTTCAAAAGAGCTTAATGCTATTACAAAAGAATTAAAAAGTTATGGCGACAAGCCTACGTTTAAAACGCAAGAAGAGTTTGATAATTATAAAAAATTAACAGAGGAATATTCTACCTTATACGAAGGCACTAAAGAATTATTTAATACCTTTAATTTTAATAATATAGATATTGCAAATAGTTCTGATAAATTAAAGTCTATTGATGAAGAATACGATTTAGCAAAAAGAAATTATGGTGTATTAACAAATTTTGCTGGGAGAGCATTCCAAGGATTTTCTAGTACTGGGGCAAGTATAATTCAAATTATGAATTTAATGAGCCCTCCAGGAATGAAAGAAAGTATTAGCGAATATGTTGCTTTAAGTAATAGAGCACAAGAAGAGGCTATGTATGATGCATTGGCTCCTGATGAGGAAGTTACTGATGCTAAAAGTTTTGCTAAAGCCGGTTTTAACTTGGTTGCAACTCAATTGCCAAATTGGATATTAATGTATGCTTCGGGTGGTGGAAGTGCGGCTGTTGAAAAAGCTACTGCTGAAAAAGTAGCGGAAACAGCTGTAAAAGCTACGGCTAAAACAGTTGCTGCTGAAGCAGGAATTGGGGCATTTACTGTTGCAGCAGAAAATAACCAATTATTAAAGCTTTTAAAAATAGCCAAAGATAAATTAACTTTACCTTCTGAATTAAAGGGTATAGCGATAACAAGCGGAGCTAGTAAATATAATGAACAAATAGCATCAAATGCTTTAGGCGAAACCAATTTTAGCCCTATTCAAATGTTTTCTTCCTCAGTACTTTATGGTTATTCCGAAGCTTTAGGAGAAAAAGTTACATTAGATATTTTAAAAGCTGGAGGAAGAACACTAGAAGCCGCAGTAAAAAGCGACACAAAATTTGTTGATCAGCTTAAAGAAAAGACTATGAAAAGCTGGTTTGGATCAGGTTTTAATTTTGCTGGAAGTAAAGCCACCGATTTTGCTAATGAAAATATATCAGAGCAGTTTACGAATCTTTCCCAAAATGCAGTAGATAAATTTGTTTTAGGCAAAAATGTAAACTTATTAGACAATACGGGTACAGTATTTAAAGACACATCGATATTAACTTCTCTTATGATAGCTGCCCCTCATGTTGGTGGATTAGCTATAAAACCATTTTTAGGTACAGACCAAACTAAAGCAATAAGGGAAACTTCCGCGGAATTAGCTAAATACATGCAGCTATTGAAGAACCCTGATTTATCATTGGAAGAAAAAAAAGTATTTGAAGGTAAAATAAAATCATTAACAGAAAAAAGCCAGGAAGTTTTTAAAAATACCATTAAAGATATTGATGGCATGCCAAAAAATACTTTTAAAACCATTCTGTCTTCTTCTAATGAATTAAATGCCATATTGCAAAAAGCTAAAGGGATATATAATAGCGAGTCCCCTGATAAAATGCAAGCTATTCAAGTATTAGAAGAAGAATATAAACAAAAAAAGTATGCTTTAAATAGTTTAATTAATAGAACAAAAATGATTTCTCAATTGAAAGGTGAATTTTCAAATGAGGATAAAGCAAAACTATTTAACTTAACTAATAGAGAGCAAGATTTAAAGCAGGAAATAAAAGATTTAAAGAATGATCCTAATTCTAGTGCCGTTTTAGCAGAAAAAAACTTAGAATTAAAACAAATTAACGAAGATATAGGGAATATTGTAGCTGCGGAAAAAGTATCTGCATTTACAAAGAAAACTATATCTGCCGCAGAAAGCGGGGGGATTGGTGAAAATATATTTGTATTTAATACCTCTGAAGAAGCGGAAGCTAAGGCTAAAGAGTTAGGTCAATCATTAATTGATGAAGATGGAAATAGAGCAGAAGGATTAGAAATTAATGGAAATATAATAATAGACAAACAGCAAGCAGCTAAAATGTTCGCATTTAATGTTGCTGGCCATGAATTATTGCATAAAGTACTGCGCAAAACAATATATAGTACAGAAGAAATAAAAGATAAAGAAGGCAATGTTATTGGTCAAAAAGAAGTAGGGGCTGTTAGGGGCATGACTATGGCATTAAAAACTTACCTTAATAATCTTGATCCTGAAACTTTAAAAGATAAAGATTTTAAAGCAAGATTGGCGTTATACAATAAAGAAGGTAAAAGTGTTAAAGCAGAAGAAACTTTAACTATATTTGCCGATGCCTTGCGTTTAGGTGAATTAGAATTAAACGAAACCGCTTTAACAAAGGTAGGGGACTTTATAAGAAGAGCCTTGCAAGATTTAGGATTTATTAATATTAAATTTAAAGACGGTAAAGATGTATTAAATTTCTTAAAAGATTACAATAGAGCAATTGAAAAAGGTAATCTTGGTAAAGCAATTACTAAAGTTGCTAAAGAAGGAGCAACAGTTGTAAGGGGTAAGGATGGAATTAAAAATTATAAAGACGATTATACTGTAGTGGCAAA
>Ga0209353_10001280_pt1 | contig 14338 bp, 21 predicted proteins | sample LauGreSpBDMM15SD_2_FD_187561 | JGI IMG/M metagenome (GOLD analysis project Ga0209353, IMG submission 187561) | Freshwater lake microbial communities from Lake Michigan, USA - Sp13.BD.MM15.SD (SPAdes) (version 2) | ecosystem: Environmental > Aquatic > Freshwater > Lake | place: Lake Michigan...
CGTTTTTTATGGATTCGTTTTTTATGGATTCGTTTTTTATGGATTCGTTTTTTATGGATTCGTTTTTTATGGATTCGTTTTTTATGGATTCGTTTTTTATGGATTTATTTTTTATGGATTTATTTTTTATGGATTTATTTTTTATGGATTTATTTTATATTTTCAATACAATCTTCTAAAATATCTCTTGTTATATTTATACCAGATTCAATCTTATTAATAGTTTGTCTTGTATCATTTGTGTAAATGTATTTGTCAACTTGATGAACGAGAATACTCGTACGATCTAATAAAACAGAACTTGTTGTAATATATTTAACCATTTTAACATATTTTTCATACAATAAAGTATATTTATGATTAGGTACAGATGTTTGTAAAAGTCTTTCGTATTTGATTTTCATATCATTCATACTTTGTATAATTACATTTTCACTATAATCAGTTTTTAAAGTTTCGTGCTCTGAAACCAATGTATCATATTCTTTTTTCAATTCATCTCTAACTATTTTTAATGCGGAATATTCTACTTGAAGATTATCGTAATCATCCTTAATTTTTTTATAATCGGATTGCATTAATAATTATTATTAATAAATTAAAAACATTTTTTCACCCTTGTCAGTAAAAATATTACCAATAATTTTCTCCGTAATCAATAAAAATTTCACGATGAGGTTTAATTGTCCTTGATGCAATTGCATAAACCTTCCCCTTTTTAATATCAAAATAGGCATTGTTTTTAAATTTAGAATTATGTGCATCATTGATATTTCTAATAATAGTACTTCTAATATCTAAACCATCCCAACATTTTGTTTTACTACTTTGTCCTTCATCGCAAAAAATATAACTCCAACAGTTATCATCCTTGCACCTTTTTTCTAATTTACCTAAACTTACTTTATTCCATGGGTAACTATATACACCAATAACTTCACCAGTTTTAAATCCATATGGTCCAGCATATAATCCATTACCAGCAGCTTTAATATTAGATTTTGAAATGTATAAATTTTCGATAAGCATAGTGTGAAGTTCACAATATTGCGGATATAACCCTAATTTAAGGGCGCATCGTTTTTCAGTGCTTGGGTCTATATAAGTACATCTTGAATGATTGTCAGGTTTGGTTTTTGCTAATTTATTAAAATTTTTATTTTCCGGAGATGGAATTTTAGGTTTAGGTGAGCGTTTAAACTTACCTTCCACAAACTTTTTTTCTGGACTTTTAAATAATTTCATTTATAATATAACGAATGAAAAAAAAATACAAATAATTATCAAAAAATCAATTAATACCCTAGTCGAATTATTTTTTTATAATCTTAATATAAGTTATGTACACATTATTAGTAATAATAATCCTTTTATATATGTTTTTCTTTAAACAATTAAATGTTGAAAAATTTGTAAATGCAAACGATCCCAAATTTACATTAGATTACAATGATGACGGATACAATTTAAAATATACAGGTAAAAAAACATTAAATGACAAAAAAGTTCCAGAGTATATAGTTGTATCAGGACTTGACCCTAACAAACAAAAATATTTGCAATTTCTTGGCAATATTAATGATAAATTCAAAGAGTATATGCCAAAGACTGGAACTTTTAGAGGTTCTTGTGACGATAAGGTAAATGAAGCAATACAAAAACGCGTACTTGCTGAAGTATTTGAAAAACAAGATGATGATAAAAGTAAAGGATTCTACAAAAGAGAACAATCTAAAACAGATCCAAGTAAATCATATGATTGTGTAGGTATATCAACTAATCTATGTGAAGCACCAAATCCTTATTTTTATTTATCAGAATCAACGCATTTTCCACCACCTTGGACTATAGCTGCATATAAAAATATAGAATATCCTAAAGTTACAAATCTTAAATGTTTTAATAAAAATTTAGATTGCTGTAGATCATCACTTAATTAAACTATAAAACTATAAAACTATGGTGTTTAAAATAAATCAACAACATAAAATTAACATAAAATATATGTGCATTTTTTTTATATTATATTAATATATATAATAATGAATAATACATTTTTGTTTTTAATTGTCGTATTAATATTTGTGTTCGTATTATCAAAACGTGAAAATCTTGAGAACATAAAAGATGTAAAAAATTTTGTTACGTGTAAAGATTGTAAAGCTTGGAATCATATAGATGTACGTTCAAAATGTCAAAAACAATGTAAAGTAAAATTTGCTGAACAAAACCCTGAATTTACAGGAGAATGGAGTAGATTAGACAATGATGTGTCTTGCGAGTGTGCATTTAAAGGAAAATTTAAAAAAGAATATGTGGGTTGTCCAGTTGGATCTCATTTAAATGATAAATCTTGTTTTATTTGGAATGAAAAAGACGCAAAAAGTTCTTGTCCAATAATGTGTAAAAAATTTTTACCTAACTTTCAACCAAAGTGGTCAGGAAATTGGAAATCTACTAGTATAGATAGTTCTGCTTGCGAATGCGAATATTATGGATAAATATAACGTAACTCGTAACTCTTCGTAACGTAACTCTTCGACGTTAATGTAATAGATACATGACAATACCTATTGTGATTCCTGTTATTCCTACTAAATAATTTACATTAGTACTTATCGGGGTTTTTGCATCTACATCTGTAATATAAGACTCGCTGTCACTGTCACTGTCGCTATCGCTTTGTGGTTTAACACGTCTCCACCATCTTTGAATGATAATTGCAGCATCTCTATCTTTAATACCCTTTAGTGTTAAATAAGTACTTGGTGGATAATCAAGTGTTGATGTACAATATCTTCTGTCTTCTGAATAATACATTCCCATTGTTATATTTAAAAATATAAAGTTTATTATTTTTAAATTGATTTATTATAATGAAATTGACGCTTAGATTGACCGTGTATTTTGTATATTATTTAGATTAAAGTTCTACCCATTCGATTTCGAAAATAATCAATGTATGTATTTTTAAACAAAATAAACTCATAATGGTTAGATACATAGAGTTCTTTTATAAATTTTTTAGATGATCCAAAATCAGATATATTTTTCAAGCGATTACCAAATACTCTTCTGAATATTTCCGTATTCCTGTTATCTGTAGTGTTTACATAATAGTAAAACGTATATAATTCTCTACTCATTATTAAAATTACAAATTAAAATTAAAAATTTAAATCAACCTAATATATAAATTATTTTACAACAAATTAACGTCGTGTAATATAAAATCATATTCTTTATTTTTTAAAAGACGTTTGTATAAACAACTTGTATTTTTAGTTATAACTTGTATTTTTGTATCCAAGAATTCCCAATTTTCATATATTTCTGTCATTTTAAGATAAGTAGTAGTTACTTGCAAGTTTAATAATTTTCTACAAAAAAATGAGAATTTTAGTAAACCCATTTGAAATTTAAGTTTTACAAGTATATTACTTATACATCCTGTAATTTGTTTTATAGGAGTTAAATGATCTAATATTTCTAGTAATTCATGGTTTTTAACAAAAGTTCTACAAAAAGGACAAGATACGTAAAATATACTAGTATCATCTACACTTCGTGTTTTTATCCAAGATGCATATTTAACCTTGATATATTTTATAAAACAACCCGTATGAAAAGTGTGTTGGCATTTTAACATCAACGTATTTTTTAATATTGTATTTATATAGTTTTCATATGATGTTATGTCATCTCTATCAAAACTTGTGTCATCTTTATTTTTTGGCGAAAAAATTTCAAAGCAAAAAATACATTCGTCTTGTTCATACATTATTATATGATATGTTGTAAAAATAATTCATTTTTTTACAACATATCATATAATCATATTTTTTATAAATGTTTTTTGTTCTTTTTTTATATTTTCAAGTAAATTTTTGTATAATGTAAAAATAGATAAATAATTAGGTGTTTCTTTTTGACAAATAATACAGTGTTGACGTTGATATTGATGTTTATCGTTTATATTTTTATCGTTTTTATTTTTATCGTTTATATTTCTATCGTTTATATTTCTATCGTTTATATTTCTATCGTTTATATTTTTATCGTTTATATTTTTAATATAATTCCATTTTGAATATTTTATAAAACAATTTAAATGGAAAATGTGTTTACAAGACAAGATAATAATCATATTGTTTACAAGACTGCAGTTCTTTTGAATAATCTTATTATAACAAAACCCGCACGTTTGTTGCTTATATCGCATATTTTTCAAATATGCGTTTAGCCATAATGAATTATTATTAGATAAAATGGAGTATTCATCCATTAGTTGTAAAGAAGAAATATTAAAAATATGATCTTCTTTACAACATAATCCAAGCATAATTAAATTTTCATTTTTATAAAAATATATTCAGTTTTTTTTTATTTTTCCGAAAATATTTTTTATTTTTCCGAAAATATCTTATTTTCTATTTGCGTTGCAAATATCCGTCAGGTAAAATGTTAAAATTACGTGAACATTCTCCTTTATTATTAGGATAAACATTAATCATTTTTTTATCAAATCCATAAGATTGTGATAGAGATTCGTCTTCTGGTTTATATTTACATTCAGAACATTTTGTTATTGGTTTAGTCATTCCTTTCAACTCGTTTTCAATATCAACATTCATCTTTGGAACACCAGATGGGATATAAGTTAAAAATGGAGCAGTATAGTTATTACATTCATTTTTATTAATAAATCTTGAATTGTCAACTACGTAATCGTATATACTTCTATTACTTTGTGCGTATTCTTTCATAAAACACGCATCGTATTTATTCTTTGTAAAACTCATTATATTAATATTACATATAATAATTTTTTATAATTGTTTGCAAATACTGTATTAATATAATACATTCTTTTAACATTCTTTTAACATTCTTTTAACATTCTTTTAACTTGTAATCATAATAATCCAATGGTTGTCTATTATAAATACGGTCATATATATATTGTTCAGTGAATGTTTTGTTTTTACAACATGTATCTAATACATATCGTTTATATTCAGAAATCCAATTGTGAAATCCATTTTCTTTAATTTTATCCATCCACTTTAATAGAAAATATTTTTGTTTACATGAAATATCCTTTAATCTATCTTGTACATATAATAAAATCCAAAAACCACAATTCATTGTTATACCAACTTCATGTATTTCCATAAATTGTGGACCAATATGCTTTGTGTGTATATAATTGTATTTGTTGTCGTAAAAAGCCATTTTTAATAATTTATTTAAATCTTTGTCATAACTGGAATCAGATGGTTCAAAACGCTCAACTATATTACGTATATTATCAATTATTAATATATTATAATGAGAGCTGTAATCATCAATTATTATAATTGGTAGTATACATAAATTATTACTCTTTCTAGAAAAGATACACCTTGGTATGTGCATAGATCGTGTTGATTTAATATAAACAACAAATGAAGAGTATTCTATATAATCTCCAAAATTCTCATGTAAAAAATAATAAAGCTCACCTAAAGTTAACCCTCTGAATTTATTAAAATGGTCTATATAATTTATAAATCTATCATTCTCAGAATTGTTTACAAAATTCATAATTAAAATTATAAAATAATTTAGAAGTTTTTATTATTACATATTAATTGTATTTAAATAATCAATTAGTGCTATATCTTTAATTGTTGAATCGTACATTATTTTTCCTATTCGAGTTATTGAGCCAGTAATATATCGTAAAATATGTGATTTTTTGTCAATTTTTAAAGATAAAGTTATATTTCCTGCTGGATCTTCTTTCCAAAATGTATAGTCGCAAGTAGTTGAAAAAATACAATATATAGGTTTATCTTTTTCCATTATTTTTTCAACAAACAAATCACCACAAGATAACCCACGTTCTATAACTTTTTTATAATCATATATGTCGTAATTTAATGGATTTCCCATAATACATATTTTATTAATATATATTATATTTTTGAAAAATACGAATAACAGCTTTTTCTTTCATTTTAGCTTCAATATCTAAATTAATTTTATGTGTTTGAATTGTATGTAAAAGTGCTTCTGGTAAAACTTCAACATAATCAGAATGTGCTCTTCGAGTTGTAATAGAATCATTTATAGTAACTCCTCGTCTTGATTCTGACAAATGGAAGAGTGGTGTAATATTTCTATTTCCCCATATTTGTAAAACTTGATTTGTAATATCAATTAATTCAGTTGTTGTTTTTATAGTACCTGGATTGATGTTATGATGATGATAATCAATTACTATTGGTACTCGTAATTCTTGTGAAATTGGTAATAAATCTTCTATAGAATAAGCCATTTCACAATTTTCAAGAACTAATCGATTTCTTGAACTTTCAGACAACATTTTGAAATTATCTTTGAATCTAGCCAAAGCTATATCTTTACCATCGTGTTTAGAACCACCGTGTATAACAATAACACTATTATTATCACATCCCATCATATCCAAAATTTTTGAATGAATATCAATATCAATAATACTTTTATCTACAACATCTGGTCTATGTGATGTTAATTGATTGTATTGACCAGGATGAAAAGTCAATGTTTGACGATAATGTTTTGCTAGAATACCTAAATTATATAATTTTGTACGAAATTGTTCAAAATCATATTCTTTAAAGTAATCTGGATGACTAGCAAACGGGAACATTTCACTTGACATTCTATATAGAAATATGTTATTGTTAAAATTCCATCTAAAAATAGCAGATAAATCATCAATGTTTTGATGTGCCAAAGCATATATATAATCAATTCCATTTTGATGTACAGTTTCTAAGCGACAAGTGCGTGACGTGAATATACCAAGATCTCTTAACCGTGTATTAATACAACAATAACCCATATTAAGATTGTTTAGCGAATTCATTTGATTTTTAGTAAAAAGTATTTTTTATTCAATTTTTAAAAATTGAATAAAAACATGATTTGATAATTTAAAATGAACTTTTTAGTATCATTGTTGATAAAAAAATGTTTAGGATATTATCAAATTACTCATAGATTTTTGGGAGAATCTTTAGCAAATAATATAAAAACTACACGATTAGATAAAGTAATTTCTAATATAAATAATATAAACAAGCGCTGCCAGCAATGTTTGTCCGACTTTATACAGAAATTAGACGATTGAATCATAGTTTCGGTTGGTTTCTGATATAAATTTTATGAATTCATTTGAATGTTTTTGATCAATTGTTTAACAATTGTTTTCAGTGGTATATCAAAATGCTTTCAAATATATCATGTAGAATAACAAGGACACAATGACACAAACAAGGACACAAACAAGGACACAAACAAGGACACAAGGACATGAAATAGATTTTGATCAGTATTTTATAAAACATTTGGGTATAATAGAGAGTAAATTATATACAAACTCATTTTCAATTAAATTATCTTAATACGAGGTGTTTTAATTCATTTGGTAGTTTTTTGGTATCTATAGATTTATCTAAATCATAACTTTCAATAATTTTTCCTTTAGGTTTTTTATTGTAAGAATTCCATATACTTTCTATTATATGAATAAAATTTTTATCGTTTCCTAAATCATTTATAATGTTTCTTATAGTTAGTTTAAAACTAGCTGGACTTGTTGAAAAATCTAATGTAGATTGAAACAAACGCATAATATCGAAATTTCGATAGATTTTCTTATTTTTTCCTTTGTATTTTTTTCGAACAATCCAACTTTGTAAACTATCGGGAATCCAAGCGTGACCAAAATCGTTTATATAAAATATATATCCATAATTAGGTACGTAATAATTTTTATCGTTTATTTTATATTTCCATACACCACCTGGTTTTACACGTTTTACAAGGATATTATCAGAATGTAAATCAAGATGTGTTAAATTAAAATATGATTGTAAACAATAAATAGCTGTTGTAATTTGAAAATAAGCATTATACCATGTATCAATATCGTGCTTGTTCTTCACCCACTGTGTAAATGTTTCAGAACCACTGATTAACTCATTGTAATATTTACTTGAATAAAGATATTGGTCAGTACAAGCTCCTTCTTCACGTTTTTTAAAAGTGGATTTATAATGTAAAATAAAATGAGGTGATATTTTTTGCAATACAAGTTCATTTGTCATTCGCATAACAGCAAGTTCTATAAAATTTTCATATTTTAAAGCATTGTGACTAAAAGGTTTTTTTAAAAATCTTACTTGGCGATTTTCAAGATACATTTTTTTTACTGCTACACACGTTTTTTTATCACAATAACTATAAACTGTACCCTGATACCCACGACCTAGTAATTTATCCTTTACAATTTGTAAAGCTCCTCTACCAGTTTTATCTAATCCTTCAGTAATCTTTTTATATAAACGTTTTCTAGTTTGTATATTGTATTCCATTACTATACTATATAAATTAATATACTATATAAATTAATACTATATAAATTAATACTATATAAATTAATACTATATAAATTAATGTAAATTTTTATATAAATCGATATTAAATAAATTTACATTAATTTATTTTTTATACTTGTCTTAACTTTTGTGTTGTTTTCAATTTATTAGGTCAATTTCATTTCTGAGATTATGTCTTCTTTGGTAAGTAAATCTTTCTTTTTTAAAGCTTTAAATGAGGAGAACACTTCATTGTCAATGATATTTAAATTTGTATTTTTTATAGAAGTAAGAAAGTTTATGTAATCTGAAAAAGTGGTTTCTGGAGTAATATAATCGAATAAAGCATCGACGACTTTTTGATTTTCTTCAGATATGTTTGTCATTGATTCTTTCTTGTATCCAAAAAAGAAAACATACAATATAATAGCACCAATAGATAAATAGAAAATAGTTTTATTATCCATATTGTTTATTTGTTTATTAGTTATAAATAAAAAAAAGAATTGTTAAAAAATCTTTTATTTATAATATTTAAGATAAGATGTCAGCTGAGGATGCTAAACGAGCATTGAAAGCATGTGAAGATAGTATAGCATTGATGAAAGCTCAACAAAAAGCAAATCAAGCTTTAGTCGATGATTATAATAAAAGATCATTAGATGTAGTAAATAAAAGGTCAACGTATAATACGGCAAAAACAGAATTTGAGAAAAAACTTGCTGAGTGGACCTCAAAAACAGGGGCGTATAGCAATTTTAAGAAATACGATGGGAAAAATAACCAATTTTGGGCAAATGAGACAGATGGAACTTGTTGGTGGGGTGAAAAATGGAATGATGCACATGACTGGTGTCATACAAAAGCTAATGAAAAAGGTTATGATGGTGAAAATTATTGGGCAAAACAGTGGGGTTGGTGCCATGGTAGACATGGAAATTTTTTATGTAAAAAAACTGATGATGTTGTTAACAATCAAATATATGAATATGATAAAAATAAACCAGTATTTACAGAACAGTGGCCTTCAGATGCTGCTCCTATTAGTCAAAATCAAACACCTATGAATATAACATGTTGTGCAAATACTCTCAATGTTGTAGGAAGTCAAATCACCGACTCAAGTATACAACAACAAAACGACTGTGCTAAAGATCTTCAGGCAAAAGCTGCTGGAACACCACCACCTCCACCCGCTGGAACACCACCACCTGCTGGAACACCACCACCACCTACAACATTTGCAACCCCTGCAACCTCATCTGAAACCCCTGCAACCTCGTCTGCAATCCCTGAACAAAAAAAAAAAATGTTGATGGTAATAGTATTAGTAATCATTTCATTAATATTATTAAGTTGTTCAAGTGGTTTGTTTTTGTTGATATAAATTGCGTTTAATTACAAAAAGTAATTTAACAATTAGTGGATGTATTATCTAACTTGCATGTTGTGTAATATTCAAATTTTGATGTACGATTCAAAAGTGCTATATACATTACATATTCTAAAATAGTTAACGTCGGATTTTCAGCAATTTTTTTATTAATTAAATTAAAATACTCATTTAAAATGGATTCTTGTATAAAAGGAAACATTGATTTTCTAATGATTCCTTCGATTGCTTCAATCTGTTTTAATGAGAAAAACAGACACGTCGTACTATACATACTCTCGCTACGAGTATCAACAGGTAAATTTAGACATTTATCTGGAAGTGTATTTTCTGAAATATATTGTTTATCAATTTTGTCAAATAAAGCAAGTAATTCTTGAAGAGAATTAACTGTAATTTCTTTGGTTGCGAGAGAAATTCCTGCGTTTACTATAAAAACATAGGGTGCAATTATGTAGTATTTTCTAACATCAGTACCTGTATCTGGTGGATCTTTTTCAATTGAATAACTTATTTTAAGAATAGGTCCCTCGGTAAGTGTTATTATGGTTTTTTTATTTGTTGGATCGGTACATGTATATTTGTCTGATATCATTGTACAAAGTAATTGTTTTGATTGTTTTTTTACTTTGTCACCTTGAGTGGCACTAGCATCACCTTGTAATTTTTTTCTTATAAAAAAGATTGCAATACTAGACAAAATAAACAAACATAAACTACATACAACTATAACTATAAGTATAATATATTCCATTAATTTTACTATATAAATTAATATTACGTTATTAATTTATTTTTTATACTTATTGAGTCTTATTATAAAATTGAAAAAGTTATTTATAATATTTACAAACATCGTTTAGAATTGATGATATAGTTTATTTTTTTTATACTTGTAAGTTTTTAATTTATTTTTTTTATACTTGTAAGTTTTTAGTCTTCATTTTTTTATACTTGTAAGTTTTTAATTTATTTTTTATACTTGTAAGTTTTTAGTCTTCATTTTTTTAACAACAGATTGGCGTTTTCTAGATCCCATAACAATTTCAGTAAAGCGTTTAAGGTCCTTGTCTTTACGTAATCGCAAAACAAATGCTAGTATAGCATCTAATTTTGGTTTACCTAATTTTGTAAAGTTGTGTCGTTTTGCAACATTTGCAATGTTTGAACGTTGTTTACTAGAAAACTTTTCTAAACCACAAGAAGTAGAAGCTTTTCTAATAAAATCTTGTCCTAATGCTTGTGCTAGATTTTTTGCAAAAGATGTTTTCCATGGCATAATTTGATAATAAATATTGTAATTCTTGCAGCAACTAATAATATCAGTAACACTTTGATCACCTGTAATTAACACATCTGGTAAACAATTTTTAAACAAACCAGTATATTTATCATATGGTAAAGGTGTTACGTCTGACCTAAGAGTTAATGTACTAGGTTCAGTTTTTGTTTGTTTACTGTCTTTTGTTTTAATTAAAACATTTTTATAATAACCTTTGGATTTAATATATGCAAACAATCGTTCTAGTGTATGTTTATCTTCCAAAACGTGAGGTGGAATAATCACATCTAGTTTGCTGTGTCGTTTATGATACTTTTTACACATTAGTTTTATAAAATTACCAAAACATTTTCCAACATCTACACGATCATCTCTTGTTAAATGAACCATAAGATATGGATGATTAATTTTTACAGTTTTTGCGAATTTAAATCGTGTAACAAGTAATCCAAATAAATCCTTACCAATACCAGTTGGAAAATCGTATTTTTTTAGATCTGGTGCATTATATTCTGAAAATAAAAGGGTATTAAATGGATTAGCATATGGTAAGAAGTTCTTGACAATATTTTTATTTGGTTCATAATCTGTACCAATCCATGGAGTTACCATAATTAAATCAAACTGATATTTTAAATGAGCACGTGTTGTTGGGTCTCCCTTGCGATCAATATTGTATATTTTCATAGTCTTTAAATTTTCACATTCTACATATGCTTTGCTACCAGGAGTCTTTAAACAATAAATATTTTTTAAACCATTTTTAATAAAAGGTAATGGTTTAGTTGTGATCATTGTACAGTCTAACCCATACCATTGTCTCATGAAATGATACATTTTCAAAGCGAAAATAATATCACCATATCCATAACATGGATGACAAATTAAAGCAACGCGCAACTTACCACCAAGTTTAGAAGATACTCGTTCCTTATTAGCCATCATTGTACGCCAAGGAACGTCGTACATTTGTTTGTATGATTTTACAGTTTTTAGTTGTTTTAGAATATCTTCCATATTATTAATTATTAATAATATGACAATATTTTAAAAAAATAAAATATTGCGTATAATTATAAAAAATGATTGAACAATTTATTTCCAATTTATTTGGAGGTGGTCTCTTAGAAGATATACAAGCTGCTAAAGCTAAACTCAGACGGTCTCCAGTTAGACCAGAGCTTCTTGAAGCTAAGTACAAATTGCGCAAAAAGGGTGAAATATACAATATTGCAAAAGGTAAAATTTGCCCACCTGGAAAACGTCTTAGTAAGAATAAAAAATGTATAAAAGCTTCTCTCAAGAAAAAATCGTCGAAAAAGGTAAAGTCTCCTAAACGTAAATCCAAGAAAAGATCTACCAAGAGAAAATCAAAAAAGGTAAAGTCTCCTAAACGTAAATCCAAGAAACGTTCTACCAAGAGAAAATCCAAGAAACGTTCTACCAAGAGAAAGTCCAAGAAACGTTCTACCAAGCGCAAGTCCAAGAAACGTTCTACCAAGCGCAAGTCCAAGAAAAGATCTACCAAGAGAAAATCTAAAAAGGTAAAGTCTCCTAAACGTAAATCCAAGAAAAGATCTACCAAGAGAAAATCCAAGAAACGTTCTACCAAGAGAAAATCTAAAAAGGTAAAGTCTCCTAAACGTAAATCCAAGAAAAGATCTACCAAGCGCAAGTCTAAGAAAAGATCTACCAAGAGAAAATCTAAAAAGGTAAAGTCTCCTAAACGTAAATCCAAGAAAAGATCTACCAAGCGCAAGTCTAAGAAAAGATCTACCAAGCGCAAATAAATAATATTCAACGCATTTATTAGTTAAGAAAAATTTAAATGTTTTATATTTAAATTTTGAATTATACATATCGTGTAAAATTGAGAGTAAAAGAAAATTACTAAGCCTCGCATAAGAAATTGATTTTTTTTTTTTAATATTAATATTTACTATGAATCGCACTTTCCCAAAATTATTTGGTAGTGATGTTAAAGGAAAACAAAAGGAATGGAATGTTGTTGTAATTGATAATGGAGATCATTCTGTTGTCGAAATTGAATACGGATATGTATCCGGGAAAATGACTAAAAGCACAAAAAAGATTACATCTGGAAAAAATATTGGCAAACGAAATGAAACAACTCATTTTGAACAAGCTATTCTTGAAGCTCAATCTAAATGGAAGAAAAAGACTGAACAAGAATTTTCTGAAAATGCTGTGAAGCCTACTAACGTTAGTTCTGAAAGTGACTCGGATACTACTTCTGAAAAAGTTATTTTTCCTATGTTGGCCTCTGATTTTCAGAAATTCAAACACAAGATAAAGTATCCTGTATACATTCAACCCAAACTTGATGGTTACAGAATGATTTTTAATAGCAAAAACAAGTCTTGTAATTCAAGACAAGGTAAATCATTTGATGCTATTAAACATACTTCTTTATACAAGGAATTGATTTCTATTAAAGAAATTGTTATTCTTGATGGAGAATTGTATCAACACGGAGGAATCTTTGAACATCTTGGAATGCTTAGAAAAAAGAAACTTGATGAATCTGATTATGAAAAACTTGAACAGATTGAATATCATGTTTACGATTATATTGATGAAACAAAGACTTACACTGAACGTTTAGATTTTCTAAAAACTTTTTTTAACAAGAATTCATTTCAACACATTCGTTTTGTAGAAACTCGTAGTGTATCTACTGAAAATGAACTCAAAGATCAGCATTTGGATTTTGTTAAGGACTCTTATGAGGGAAGTATTGTAAGAACTGTATCTGGTAAATATCGTTGTAAGGCCAGATCACAAGACCTTTTAAAGTTCAAAGATTTTGTAGATTCTGAATATAAAATTAATGGTTTTACTAGAGAACAAGACACTGCTTCTAACAAAGACTTGATTGTATGGGTTTGCATAAATGAAAATGGTGATAAATTCAATGTTAGACCAAAGGGTACAAGGGAAGAACGCAATGAACTTTACCAACGTGGAAATGAATTTATTGGGCAACAAATTCAAATCAAATACTTTGAACTTACTGATTCTGGTATTCCAAGATTTCCAACGACAAAATATGAATCATATACATTTTATATTAGAAACAGTATTGAATAAAATGTTGTTAAAAATGAATAAAAATATTGTTAAAAATGAATAAAAAATATTGTTAAAAATGAATAAAAAATATTGTTAAAAATTGAATAAAAAAACCTAAAATAATGTGTTAATGCAGAATACACATTATTTTAATACAAC
>Ga0209353_10001282_pt1 | contig 14327 bp, 15 predicted proteins | sample LauGreSpBDMM15SD_2_FD_187561 | JGI IMG/M metagenome (GOLD analysis project Ga0209353, IMG submission 187561) | Freshwater lake microbial communities from Lake Michigan, USA - Sp13.BD.MM15.SD (SPAdes) (version 2) | ecosystem: Environmental > Aquatic > Freshwater > Lake | place: Lake Michigan...
TTAAAAGCCTCAACGTCTATCATTTGGCCAAAAAAGAACACATCTGAAATATAATATAAAAACGTGATTACAACCCCTTGAATCAATCCACACCCCACATACGAAATTAAGAAAATGTTCGTATCAAATGTTTTATTATATATGGTATATATCAAGGGTGCGTTTAATACAAAAAACGTGATTAACCGCGCAACATCAGTAAATAAATTATATGTATAATTCACTAATCGGTCTGGGTGTAAAAAACTGGGTAAAACTTTTTTAACAATATCCATCTATTTCTAATACATTATAAATAATTGATTTTATATAAATTTGTAATGTATTTTGCAGTTAAAACAACTTCTCTGCGATTGATTTGTGAACAAACAGTTTTTCCATGTTGTGGGTTTTTGACGCAACCGTTGAATTATCATTGAATCGGGTTTTTTTACTTTGTGCGGCACTTCGATATCGTTCTTGTTCCCATATATTCACAAAATCCTCGGGCGCGGTGGTTTCCGATATAACCACCATATTTGTCTTGCTCCATTCACGTGCAGTGTTCCAAAATTTTTCATTATCGAAAACATCATATTTTTTAGTTTCTCTGCGATATTTGATTGGGAATTTCGTTTGTGCATAGGGCGGGTCGCAATAAACAAACATTCCCTTGGGTTTTAAATCCGAATAATCTTTGTTTGTGAATTTTACATTCTTTATGAGCGGTGCCGCGCGTTTTAAACTGTTTACCATTTCTTTGCAAAAATCTTCGTCTTTTCCGTTTACATACTTTTGCGAATATGCACCAAAGAAACGACCTCCGAAACTCATTCCAAACCCGACAAACGATTTCATAGCATTGGGGCTTGGTAATTCTTTCGCAGCCAAATATTCCTCTTCTGAAATACTTTTTGGGTATTCGAATTTACCGGTTTGAACCTCGGTCCACATTTCGATTAGATCGGGATGGTAATCATTTGCTAAAACTTCCGCTTCCACGTCGGTCATGTTTCGCAATACCCCGAGAGAACCGCAAAAAGGTTCTAGGTATGCCTTTATTTTCTTGTTGACAAGCTCCTCATATCTTGTGATTAAATCCTTTAAAATGGGTGCAATGTGCTTTCCAAGTCGTTGTTTTCCTCCCAGGTATTTCATATTATATGTAAAGCCGTTATAAATATTACATTGGAAATACGTAAAAAATGAGATGCGTTTTGTTTCTCATTTTGTTTGTTTTTTTGTTTATTTTGTTTATTTTGTTTATTTTGTTTATTTTGTTTTTGTTTGTTTTTGTTTGTTTTTCTCTACGAGGGTTATATGTTTTTTTGTTTCACAGTGTCTTGCCATATTTCTGGTAATAACCAAACATCCGCATTCGCACATTATTTTTTCATCAGGGGACGGGGGTTTTTCATTAAGGGTTTTTTTGTCAAGGGTTTTTTTGTCAAGGGGGGTTTCACAACTTTTGCAAAAGGGAGACAGGTTATTGCAAATGCCTAAATGATACAATATACCAACTTTACTGGATGATGTGCCACACCCATTGCAAATGCACATGTTATCCGACATTGTGTACATTGTCTGGTGATCCATATGGTGTCTGGCATAATGTTGAACAATGGTGGATGCATTCTTGGCTTTATCATAAGCGCATTCCGGATAGGGGCATTTTACATAGTTAATTGCATGGTGGTTGCTCACGTGGTGTTGTAGTTTCGTTTTTGTGGAAAACCCATCTCCGCAGTCGATGCACTTGTGGAGTTTCGCATCGCGTCCATATTCGGACGAATGGGTTGCGCGCACATGCTCGGACATGGTGTTTAGGTTTTTCTTTGTGGCACCACATCCATATGGGCATATGTAGTTTCCGGTGGCGTCCTTTTGGTATTTGTGTCGGACTGCGACAGGCTTAGTGACAGGCTCTTCTTCTTCGATAACGACAGGCTTAACGACAGGGGGTAATAATACAGGGGGTAATAATTCGACAATTGGATTTAATTGAATGTTGATCGGCGTTCCAGGTGCAACAATAAAGTTGTACGTGGCGTCGCCAATCGTGATTACAAGGGTGTTCATTTTATAGCGTGTTTTTCAATACGTATGCATAATTAATACTCTCATTAAAAATGCAAAAAAAGAGTTCAATTTTACAGGTAATTTCATTTTTACATACAATTTCATTTTTACGGGTAACGAAAATACTTTTGCATAAAATTGAAAAATATTAAAGCCATTCATCGATACACATAATACAACAAATGAACAAGGAAGACAAATATTCAATCGAAGTTTTACAAAAAAGATACGCCGACTACAAAAACTCAGTCGAAACCACCATGAAAATCATCAAAGAAACGAACCTTCCCATTCGGAATCAAAATCCCCCCGAAGACATTACCGAAAACATTGTCAAGTTCCTCATTCGCACCAGGGAAACCGATAATTCGGTCAAATGGGCAAAAGCGGTTTCCCTGAACGGCGACCTTTATTCCGACAATTACAACCACGAATACCCCATTGAAGTAAAAGCATTTACGTCGGATGGACCTTCTTCATTTGGACCCAAGAAAAAATTCGGCGTCATTTATTTTCTAGACATGCGCGGGTGGTTAAATAACGTTTTCATCTTGTGGAAAGTAAATGTATCCAGCAATTCGCCCGAGTGGAAACAAATAAAAATGAACAAGACGCAAACGAATGCGGACCAGTGCGAAGAAGGGCGTCGCCCCCATATTAGTTGGGACAACATTCATTCACAAATTTCGGAAAAATGTGTGAAGGTGTATGAAGGGACTTTCGAAAATATATTTACGATCGAAGAATCAAAGACAACAACCGATTTGCTATAAGTTCGACAACAGGAACCGAAACCGCATTTCCGGCGAGTTTATACAAATTTGCATCGGATATTGCGGGCAATTTATACGTTTGCGGAAACCCCTGGAAATTAAAACACTCGCGCGGAGTCAGTTTGCGAATGCCAGTGTCGTCCAAAATGAGCGGAACGTTGTGTCCGCCGGTTCCCATGTTTGCAGTAAGTGTCGGGCAGTTTCCATTTTTATTTTCGCGAACATATACACGCCGGTATTGGTACACCGTGTTTTTTTTAACTACATCCTTGCTTACTAAGTCCCAAGTGGATGATTTGTCGGTATAATAATATTTTTTGTCAACGGTTGCTTCCAGCATTTGGGATATTGGCAGTTTCACTTTATTTTCGAAATCCAGGCTGAATTGGTCGTAGATTTCTTTGGATTTTATGCAGACGATATAGATTCGTTCGCGGTGTTGCGGGATTCCCGTGATTTCGCTCGTGTCCAGCACTTTGTATCGTATGTGGTAATTTCGGTCGGTAAGATTTTTCCGAATGATTTCGAATGTTTTTCCGTCGTCGTGCGAAACCAGGTTTTTCACATTTTCCAAAATAACGAAGGGCGGGTTATGGTGATCAATAATCTCCAGGATTTTCCAAAAAACGTTGGCGCGAACATCTCGGAACCCTTCTTGATTTCCGGCAATACTGAACGGTTGGCAAGGAAATCCTCCAGTTAATATGCTGTGGTTCGGAATCGTTTTCACATCGATGTCGTTAATATCTTTCAAGAACAGTTTATGGTCAAAATTGGCGTCGTATACCTTTTTTGACATTTCGGCCATGTCGTTTGCAAAGACGCATTCCACTGCTGGCGCATTTTCAATGCGCAATTGTGTAAATGCGTATGTGAATGCGCCGGTTCCGGCAAACAAATCGATTAGTTTTAACTTGGATTCTGGCTTTGCCTTGGATTCATCTACCTTGGATTCATCTGCCTTGGATTCATCTGCCTTGGATTCATCTGCCTTGGATTCATCTACCTTTGGCTTCGGTTTCTCTACCAACAACTGAATAATACCTTCTTTCGTTTTGTTGCTGTATCCTTTGATACCATTTTCCTTGCAAATTGCAATCAACTCTTTTTGTGTTTTCTTTGAATAATCATCCATCTTTGTGTAATAATATATTCTATTCGATTCTACTTTTTAATCAATTTTACAATATATTACACATTTCCTCTACAGACGGGACATCTCCGATGATTCTCAAACCAACGTCTAAGCGCGGATTCGCGAAACCGATGCCTACACCGGTTGATACGCATGATGGATTCTCCCGCGTTCACCTGCTCCAACGTAATCGGGCAAATAAGTGGCGTATCTTCTTGTTCATATGCGAAAACCGTGGTCCCTCCCGATATGTCGGCCACAGATAATCCACTTACTGTGTTACGGGACGGATCAAAGAGAGAGAGTAGCGCACTTGCCGCATCGGAAACACCAAATTCAAATGTATATACTTCGTTCGATCTACTGCGTTGTTGCATCATCTCGATCAAGGCTCCCATATTTCGGTGATAATCTTCCTGGTTGTGGTTGTATTGCGCAATAATTCGCATCAATGAGTATTCATTGTTCGATTCCATATAATATTTATGAATATAAAGGTTTTATTATATTCTTTTTATTAATGAACATTACCGACAAAAATTATTTAGAAAGTGGATATACGGGTCTAACGAATTTGGGAAATACGTGTTTTCTAAATTCGTGTGTTCAGATTTTGACACACACGTTGGATCTACATAAGATTTTTGACAACAAAATGGTATTGAATCGAATTGAAACAAATAAAGGAAAAGATGAGACAATCATTTTGGAGGAATGGAAAACGTTGTCGGAACTGATGTGGTCGGGAAACGGCGTGGTAAGACCGCTCAAGTTTGTTACGTCCGTGCAACAAGTTGCGCGTCGGAAAAACATAGAGATATTCACCGGGTTTGCGCAAAATGACGTGACCGAATTTTTGCGATTTGTTGTTAATTGTTTCCACACAACGGTTGCGCGACCGGTCAAAGTGAGTATCAAGGGCAAAGTGAAGACGAAAGTAGATACCGTGGCACTCACGTGTTGCAACTATTTGAACGAAATTTATTCCAAAGAGTATTCGGAAATTTATGATATGTTTTATGGAATCAGTATGACAGAAATTCTTTCTTTAAAATCCGAAATTCTTTCTCCAAAACCCGAAATTCTTTCTCAAAAACCGGAACATTATTTCATCATTGATTTGCCGATACCCGTAGAGAAATCGTCCATAACATTGCACGACTGTTTTGATTTGTTCGTCAAGGAAGAGTTGATGGATGGAGAGAACCAATGGTTCAATGAAAAAACGGGCCAAAAGGAAGACGTTGTTCGGCGCAATTATTTCTGGAATTTTCCAAAAATTCTGGTCATTACATTGAAACGTTTTTTGGTGGATTACCGGAACATTCGCCGGTTAAATCATTTGGTGGATTGTCCACTGGAAGGACTTGACTTGTCCAAATATGTAGAGGGCTACAATTCCGAAAAATACATTTACGATTTATATGGAGTATCGAATCATATGGGTGGACCGACGGGGGGTCATTACACTTCTTACATAAAAACAGAGAAAGGCTGGGTGCATTTTAATGACGAAAATTTGAGCAAAATGGGATCGGAGCCGATTATCACACCCATGGCGTATTGTTTGTTTTATAAAATAAGGGGGTGAGCGATATTGATGGTACTTTGTTTCATTTCAATTCTTCGACGGTTTAAATATGATATTCTATAATATATTATAGAATGTCATCAAAAACAGATAATTCAGGAAATAAAGTCACTGATAATTCAGGAAATAAAGTCACTGATAATTCAGGAAATAAAGTCACTGATAATTCGGGAAATAAGGTTACTGATAATTCGGGAAATAATGTCACTGATAATTCGGGAAATAAGGTTACTGATAATTCGGGAAATAATGTCACTGATAATTCGGGAAATAAGATTGCATCCATATTTGATAAAGACAATTACCTCGACAAAAATACATTAATGTTGACCGCCAGTTTTTTAGCAATATATTTCATTATTTATGCAATTTTAGGTATATTTTATGACGGATCCGACCCCACCCACCATTCAAGTAAAGCCGGATTCACCGATATTATCATATTGATCATTCTGGTTGTTATTGGCTCAGTATACTACTACTCTTTGCCACCGTCAAAACAAGATACTTACTGGACCGATTTACTGAAATCGGTTAAAGACTATTTGAACAATGCTTATTCCATTTTGGAAGTGGGGCTTTTCATCCTATTTTTCTATGTCGGAATTTATTTTTTTAAAATTCCGATGAACCCGGCCGATAAACCAATCACAGTGACCTTTTTGGAATCCAAAGCCTTTATTTTGCTGTTCATCCTTTTGTTTGTCCAGTTCTTCAAATACGTATTGAAGATTGACGTCATTGGTGTCATTTTTGGAGATGTCAAAGTTCCCGATTTGAAACCAGAATCAAAAGATGAGACAACCAAAAATGAGACAACAAATGAGACAACAACACCCAAGGAAGAAGTATACAACATTTCAAACAATCTCTACAGTTATGAAGACGCCAAAGCCGTTTGCAAAGCAATGGGCTCCAGATTAGCCAGTTATGATGAGGTGGAGGACGCCTATAACAATGGAGCGGAATGGTCTACCTATGGATGGAGTGAGGACCAGCATGCCTATTTTCCCACGCAGAAAAATACCTGGAGTAAGTTGCAAAAAGTGAAGGGTCATGAGCACGATTTAGGACGACCGGGCGTGAACGGCGGATACTTCTCCAATCCGAATGTGCGTTTTGGCGTGAACTGTTATGGAGTAAAACCGCCGATGACGGATGCAGAGAAGGCGCTGATGGATGCGAGAAAAGACCATGTTTATCCGAAGACAAAGCAGGACCAGGCGCTCGATGCCAAGGTGGAATTCTGGAAGGCGAATCGAGATAAGATGTTGGTTCTCAATGGATACAATACCAAGGCGTGGTCGCGCTACTAAACTTATGAACCTACGGTTATTCAGCTTCGCTTACGCCCTACGACCCCTTCCCTTATAGTATTGTCTTTCGAGTATTGGTAAGCAAAATTTTATTTTTAAAGGAGGGTCATAGGGGAACGTAGTTCCCTTATTATTTTCCGCATCTATATTAAATAATGTTTTCTGGACAATCCATCAATTCTGCCTATCCCATTATTAAGGAAACCATTCCGCAATCAAGTTTAGGATATTATGCCAACAACCGCTATCTCGGATTCCCGCCTCTGATGAACGACGGTCGCTCCATTATTGCGAGTAACCGTTCTGAGACTTTGTTGCACAACTCCATTGTGAAGCAAAGTGGCGAGGTCAATAACGCCAAATACCGCCAGTATATGATCAACAATGCGCAATCCATTATGGAAAATGATTTCCGAAACGCCAGCAACGATGTAGGATACTATGAACGATTTATCGACCAGATTTCCAAAGGTGCGACAGGGTCTCCGTATCTATACAGTTCTGCACTGGATGACAATAAACCGCTGGGTCACTCCGAGTCGGATTTGAAACGGATTTATTTAACGAGAGAACAGTTGGAGGCGCGCCTGGTCGCACCCCATTTTGGGATAACACATAGTTCCGCTATGACCCCGCCTTAATGGGGAACTACGTTCCGCTTCGCTTAACCCTATGACCCATCCTTCTGGAAGAACTATTTTGATATAATAGTATTTTTATTTATTAAATATAAATACTAGTAAGTTATCCCCCCCTTAAGGAGGGGGTATGGGGTTAAGCGAAGCGGTTCTCCCAAGGATACTGTAATTCATGACATACGCCGCCACAAACGACACAATGGTGGAAACATGGTAAATCTCGTGGAATCCAAACACGTCTGGATCAAAGGGTGTGTATTCATTGACGAATCCGAGAACGCCCAGAATTTGCGAAATCGCCGATGTCCAGAATGCACCCCATTCTATCTGGGTCATATGCAAAAAGTAATGATACAATACTGGAACTTGAGAGAAAGGCACCGCCATCATTCGAAACAGCGACGGAGGATGGTTGAATGAACCATAAATATTCCACAGCGCCAATCCAGTAATGATTGCGCAAAAAGGGTATCCAATGTGCGAGGGCAACAACAGGAGCAAAGTCGGGTAAAAAATGCTCATTGTGAATAGGATGAGAGAAACGTGATCCAATTTATTTATTAAGATTTCCTGGTGCACCGTCCAGCAAACCGTGTGGTAAAGTGCTGAAATCAACATCGTTGCAAATCCGGCGAAAACACAGAACATTGCTAAATAAAAATGGTTTGTTCCTGCAGTGAGTTCATAGAATTTCCAAAATATGTATGGGAACATGAAAACGGCGAGTACGTGGAGCCAGCCACGCCATTTGGGTTTGTGTGCGCCCTCGCAATAAAGAAGACAATTATTGAACATTCGGCCATCTGCACATTCTTTTTCGTATTCCACGTTTTTTGAAATGTATGTAGGTTCGAGAGAACGGAGAAAATCTTGCATTCTAATTTGTAAATTAAGAATATAATAAATTACTATATGATACCCACCCCCACAAAAACCGAAGTAAAAACCCTTTGGAACCAGTTTATTTCGGACCTTCCCAAAACATCCGCAAAAACCAGAATTTTATTTGTCCCTCATGCCAGTCTAGTATATAGTGGTCATTCCGCTTTAGAAAGTTTTTCTTGTTGTATTAAAAACCCAAACAAAATTTGGTTATTTGGAGTAAAGCACAATCCAGGCACAAATGTAGACCACAGCGTCAACATAAATGTTGCAATTCTCAGGGACAAATATCCCAATGTTCCAATTGAGTCATGGTTTTCAGTCGAAAAAGACATTGTCGGGTTTTTAAAAGAAAATTTAAAAAACGTGGTTGTATTTACCAGCGATATGTCGCACGAATACAATGTGAATAGTCAAACCATTTTGGATAAAGAGACATCTCTCATTTCTTCAATTCTGGAGAGAAAGTATGTTCCAGATACCAGTATTTCAATGTGTGGTCCTGCGAATTTGTACGCTTTTTGCAAAACCGTGTTAGCAATGGGTGAATACCCAGTAATAAGATGCTACGACGACTCGCAAAAACGAAGGATTCAATGGTCCACCAAAGAATGTAAAAAGATTGTTTCTTACCTGTCAATGATTTCTGTTCCAAATAAATTGTTGGCAGATGCAGAGAACGAGAAATGGCGACTTGTTTTTTGCAAAGCCTTTGTTCTCTCATCCATAATGGATTCGAAAGTAAAAATGCCGGTTCTCTTGCAACCCCGGTGTAAAAACGGATTGTTTATAACGATTGCCGATGTTGCTACTCGAGCATGTATCGGTCGATTTTATAACCCAAGAAAATCCCTTTTTGCAAATGTTGTGGAAATTATCCCGGACCTAATTGAAGACGCGCGGACTCGTTGGAACAAGTCCTTTAACAAAAACGATTTACTGCAATGCAGTTTTACAATTATGGATAATGAATCCGTTAAAGTGCATAAACCCACAAACAAAAACAACTTATATACCATTGAATGCAATGGTAAAAAAGGCACCTTTATTCCAGATGTCTGGAAAGAACACCCAGAATGGAGTCCAAAGCAGTATATTAGTGAACTGCTTGAAAAAGCGGACGCACCTGGGTGCACCTTCTATGATTTATATTCGGTCAAAACGGTCATCCTTTAAACTGAAGCGTCCCATTTTAATTCTTCAAGGTTTAAATCGTCGGCGGGTCCGACCCTTTATTCAACGCATAAATCGTTTCAATCTCATAGTTGAACAAAGGACGACCAAAATAAACCATATTGCATATTCCGCCCGACAATCCGTTGTTCTGTCCTACAACAATGACGTCGCCCAAACTTAATTTTTCATTGATGTGGTCTCTCTTTACGGACCCTTTTAGCTCGCCATTTACGAAAATATCCGCGTTGGATTTGGCATAATTGAAGACCACGTGGTTCCACTTTTGCGGAGGCATATCAAACTCCACCGAGTTGGCCTGGTTCAAAAACGCTTTAAACTGTCCCTTTGCGCCATCATAAATGAGTCGCGGGTGGTAGTCGGTGAATTCAAAAACGGTGACATCGCCACTGTGGGTGGAGTGGGTGGGAACAATGTAGACCCACATAGAGATGGCAAACTTGTTGTTTATCACTTGATTATTCTTTGTGTTGCCCTTTTGCAAATCCACGTAGCTGGATAACCGGGATTCATTGATGAGTTTCACCGGCTCCAACTGAACCACTTTTCCATCTTTGTTGGAAAATGATTTCGCAAATGCTTTTGTTATTTTTGGGGCATAGATGTAGAGAAGACCTAAGACCAGTTCAAAAATGAGTAAAACATATACCGATTTTGGTGCCTGTTTTAAATCGGCTTTGATATATTCCAGCAAATCCAAAAGCATACACGGAATGTAAAAAATCAGATTCACAATAAATCCTGCCCATCCGGGGAGTTTATATAGGTAATTGTATCCAATTTTGTAAATGATTGCGAGAGCGACAATGATCATGGCGATCACGATCATTTGGATTAACCCAGTTGCTATAAAAACCATTTTTGAAGTGAGATTAATGTAGTTCAAAAAATATACAACCAGTAAAAAGGCAAGAAACCCGGCACCATACTTAATGTAGTCGCTGGTTCCAATGGCTACAGAATCACCCCCAGATTTCCTTAATGTGTATATGATGCCTGCAAAAATCGGAACCACCGCAATGGTTGCATACAAGTATATTTTGGTGAACAATTTTTCGGGGTCTTTTGTCATGTAGTAGGCAATGACGATCAGGTAAATTGCCACGGCAAGTGTGATTGCATTTGATTTGAAACATTCTATAAAATTAAAACTTTCTGTAGTTGGAACCGACATAATATATATTAAGGGGTTCTTATAAATTCTCCATGGTGGTTTTACGGCCATGACATTCTCTGCACAAAGCCACTAAATTGTCCACGTGGTTGCTCCCGCCATATTCCAGCCTCACTTTGTGATCCACTTCAAACCACGCCGACAATTGTTCGCCACAGTCTTCGCATTTCCAGTTTTGCCGACTTGCCACGAACTTCTTCTTGGTTTCGCTGACGGAGCGTTTGGTTTTGGTTGTTCCGTCGGCTCTGCCCGAGTTCATAATGCGGTTCTCTTGACGATCTTGACCCATTGGTAAAATCGGCATGAGTCCGCCTGCATTGTCGTTATACATATTTTGTTTCTTGGTGAAATCCAAGATGGGGTTTAGAACACTGATGGTATCTTTGTCGACGGGCAAATATTTCAAGTATTCGTTGGACCCGCGGATAATATCGGTGGCTTTGGACGGGAACTTTTTGAACAACACGTACAACATCAAGCCACCTAAAGCAATCCCGGCCATTTTATAATATTTTTGGTTGGTTTGCAACAGCTTCCAGTATTTGCCGTCCGTATATACGTTTGCAATTAAAAATGCGGTTAATCCAAAAATGACAAGCTCGATGCGCATATCTATATACTTAATTGTTATTTAAGCATGGATGAAGGAGGGATCATAAGGAAGGAGGGATGAAGGAGGGATCATAAGGAGGGATCATAAGGAGGGATCATAAGGGAACCATGGGTTCCCTTACCTTAAGAGTAATAATAAATGAGCGCCAGACACCCCAATATAAATGCAACGTGCAAATAGTATCGACGCATTTTCAGTTCCTGGTGCAAATACACCGGTTTTGGTATATAATTGTCAAAATATTCTTGCATGGCTTCATCCAACGATACTGTCGGTTTCCCCAACAAATCGTTGTACTTGTTCTGGATAAAATTGACCCAGCGAATCAGCGAATCTTTGCTCCCCAAATACGGGGTTAACGGATACTTATCGAGCATTGTGCTAAATCGCCCGGACATCTCTCCATCCGGAATAAAAACCGGCAAATTCATATAAAAATCGTAATACTTGCGCTTGGTCACATCGTTCGGAAAATCGGGATACGTTAAAGCAACCGTCATCATGAAAAACCAGTAGTGCGGGCCCCATGTCTTTGCGTCCAATCGGGTTGACATAGTTAAAAGTATATAGAAACATGGATACTATATTCAAGTAGGAATGAACGTTTATTGCAACAATTGCGGGAAAAAAGGACACATGTTTTATAATTGCTGTCTCCCCATCACCAGCAATGGAATCATCGGTTTTCGGAAAAACCCGGAAACCAATTTAATCGAGTATTTGATGATACGGCGGAAACACACACTCGGATTCATTGATTTTATACGAGGCAAGTATTCGGTTTACAATCGCTACTATATTTGCAATATGGTTTACCAAATGACAAATGCAGAGAAGGAGATGCTGAAAACCATGGATTTCGAAGATATCTGGCTTTTAGTCTGGGGGAAACCGGCGAATTTTTCGCATTACAAGAACGAAGAAACCGGGTCCAAAGAGAAGTTTACACAGTTAAGGCACGGGATCAATCACCAATATACTTTGGCGGATTTGGTGGATGCATGCACCACTAAATGGGAAGAACAGGAATGGGGGTTTCCAAAGGGTCGGCGTAATTACAATGAAACTGACCTGGATTGTTCGATTCGCGAGTTCAATGAGGAGACGGGGTTCAAGTTATCGAAAACGGGGGTGATACAAAATATTTCGCCGTTTGAGGAGATTTTCTGCGGGTCCAATTACAAGTCGTATAAACACAAGTATTTCTTAACGTATATGGATTACGAGAGCAGTGAACCGGTTCTTCAAGAATCCAACGAAATCAGCGATATCCGGTGGAAATCCTATGCGGAATGCATTGCGTCCATACGGCCTTACAATTTAGAGAAGAAACGAATGCTTTCCAATATTGATATTTTGTTGAAAAAAACGATGTTGGTTAAGGGTTAAAGCAAGATTTTATTTTGAACACATTTTAAAAAATTCGGCGTTTGAAATGTGGGTTTTGCAAAATCTAAAAAGATATCTTTTCATTCTATCTTGGAATACAAATGTATAATGCTATAATATAGTTATAATTAAAAATGTCTTCACCTACCTACTTGTATCAAAAACAAATATATATGCCAAAAGAAGACGAAGGATTATCATCAATTAGCAAGTCAATGACGGTTGACAAATTAAAGACGGAACTAACAAAAAATAAAATAGGTTATTCTAAGGGTAATAATAAAGCATATTATGTTGATTTGTATATTTCAAATGGACTACATAACAAGGCAGTGACAAGTCCACGTAAAAGTGCGCGCAAAAGTCCACCCAAAAGTGCGCGCAAAAGTCCACCCAAAAGTGCGCGCAAAAGTCCACCCAAAAGTGCGCGCAAAAGTCCACCCAAAAGTACGCGTAAAAGTCCACCCAAAAGTACGCGTAAAAGTCCACCCAAAAAAGATGACAAGTCTAGACAAGGACGTTCTTCAACCGACGAACCTAAACCTATTATACCAAATGAAGAAACTATTAAAACAATTAAGCGCATTTTTTCAGGTAAAGATATAAACATTACAAATGAAATAGAAATACACATATCAGAGAAGGGTGAAGATTGTGCTTTGTTTATTATTTATCCAGACCATATTTATATTGAGGCATTACATAAATGTGGTGCTACAACGGGAAACAATTTATTAGAAAAGTTTGATATATTAGCGTCAGAAATACCAAATATGACTTATGTTAGATTAGATGATGATTCAAATATACAAATATGTGGAAGAGAAATAAAATTATACACATTAAAAATATTAACAACTGGTCAATCGTGGTATAATTCAAAAGGGTATGTCTCAGATAATAACGACGATCAAAAAACTGTTAACGCAAGAGTCATAAATATGCAATATGAAGAATTTAGAGATAAACTTTCTGCACAAGAAGCAACCGTAATAGATACAGGTAATCGTTTATTTCCTGAAACAAAACAGAAGACCGTTCAGGATTATTTTAAATATGTTTTAAACGATATAAATAGGAATATAAAAGAAAAAGGTTGTGGCGATAAAGAAACTATTGAAAAATGTATATGGTTATCAAAAATTATTAATATTATAAAGGAGATGCCTTATTCAATAAGGTATAATCAGTCTGGTCTTGTGAAAGAGCAATTAGCTGGATGAGTCAAAAGAAAAAGAAATAAATCAAAAAAAAATAAAGGAACAAGTCCTTTTGTTTTTATTTATTTTTGTTTTTTGATTTTTTTTAAGAATTTATTATTTATTTTTTATTTAATATTTTATTATAGACTTTCGACGAATTTACACAAATCGTGGTAATATTTCCTCGGCAGAACGCACATCGTGGTGTAGTACGAATGATTTGGGTGATACATCCGTCGCAGTACTCGTGTTTACAACTCGTCTTTACCATTTTTGCAAGGGGTATCTCATCCGACAGACAGATACCGCAGGAACCAACACCAGCCGTAGCTCTACTTACATCCAACGCGATTTTTATCACG
>Ga0209353_10001285_pt1 | contig 14308 bp, 33 predicted proteins | sample LauGreSpBDMM15SD_2_FD_187561 | JGI IMG/M metagenome (GOLD analysis project Ga0209353, IMG submission 187561) | Freshwater lake microbial communities from Lake Michigan, USA - Sp13.BD.MM15.SD (SPAdes) (version 2) | ecosystem: Environmental > Aquatic > Freshwater > Lake | place: Lake Michigan...
GATAAGCTTGACCTTGAACATTGCGAAGTATGTTGTTACCAAGAGCAGTTTGACCAAAAAGAGTATTACTTTCTTTTGCGGATGCGTTTGATTTTCTTTTGAATATATCTGTTATAGCCATGTTTTTCCTTTATATGCTTCTAAATCCAAATGATGTAGAAACCAATGGATGATCTAGTGAGCAATGCATTGCAATAATAAGGGCAATTATACCATCAACCTTTGCTGACTTATCTGCTTCATTCTTACGAATCTTAATATTACCATTGACATCGGTATAAACTTCACAATTACCTAATTGCCAACCCACAAATGGATTGCCATTGTGTTTAATAGCGTTTTGCATGATGAGCTTTTCAACATGCTTGGATGGGTTATTTAAAACCGCCATGCCTTGTCCAACTTTTTTAACAGGGATGCTATTATCGTGTAATCGAGCAACTAAAGAAGCCGCATTGTAAGCGTCATAGCCTACTTCTTTAACATTATATAAACTAGCTTGTTGTTTTATATATTCGGAAATCTCGCGATCATCCATAACATTGCCTTCAGTAATATGCAATATTTTAGATTGAACGGCTTGGTCAAATATACCACGATAATGAGTTGGAATCAAGGATAACGCTTCTTCAGGCAAAAAGAATTTGAAATCGGCATAATAATAATCGGAAGCATATCGTTTTAAAGTGCAAACTGCATTTAAGTCGCGAGTTGCCGCCAAGTCAAATCCAATAAATACTTCTTCAGGATCGCCATTATCTTCACCTATAGACTTATCCCAATAATCTCTATCAATCCATGCGGTGTTAGCAGATACATATACATTAAGAGTTTTACAAAGAAACTCATTAAGTGCCGCAGGTTTTAATTTAGCTTGTTCACATCGTTCTTTAATGGCTTCTTGGTAAACTGATATCCCATGCATCGGGTTGGCTTTCGCCCAAGTTGATTCATCTTTCCAATTATCTTGAGCATCAAGTCCATAAAGTAAACCAAACCAGCGTGCATTATCAGGCGCGTCACCATTAAGCATTGATTCAAATGCTGATAAATCTTCATAAAACTTTGTATCCTTTGTAAAGCTTGCAGTAGTAATATAAATTCTTAATGGATTCTTTCGGGCAACCATTCCTGAAAATATAACTTCAATAGAGTTACGATCCACAATTTGAGCGGCTTCATCTATAATGACGCAAGAAGCATTCTTACCATCGCCTGACTTTTTATTGTCGCGAGATAAAGCGCGAAACATAGTTTGACTGTCATTAGATTTGCCAATCTCATATTTGCTTACGCGATACCAGGCTTTAATTTCTGCTGGCATAGATTCAATCATTGATCTTGCGGCATCAAATACAATAGATGCCTGTTCACGATTAGTTGCAAGTGTAAATACTTCCGCACCGCCTTCATTAAAAGCTAATTCATATAAACCTATAACTGCGGTTAAAGTTGATTTACCAGCTTTGCGAGGAATAAAAACAATGACATCAGTTGTCATTCTTTTTTCATGGTCTTTCTTGTGACGGAATCCATAGATACCGCAAAGAAGTAAAATTTGAAAAGGTTGTAAAGCTATAGGTTGCCCAGCGTCAGGACCTTTAGTATGTTTTAAGACTGAAACAAAATCTAATACATGCTCGACATATTCAGGAAAGAACTCATATTCCCAATGCTTATCTTCCATAAAGTTGATAAAGCGTTGGCATGCCAATTTTATATTATTGCAAACTTCAATATTGCCCTTAACTACATCTTGAGCATATTGAACACCTGTTAAATAATTCATCTCTTAACTTGTGGTCCTAACATTAGTTTACCTATAATTGAATTAGGAACTGCGCTAGTTTTAGCAAGCCTAGATTTTGGAGTAAGTCCAAGCTCATTCATTAAAAGAATAATTTGTTTGAGAGCTTCTTTGCGAATAGATACATAAGGCGATGGACCAATAGTCTTTCCGTCATTAAAGCTAGTGACTAAACCTTCAACTGCAATATGACGATTGCAATCGACATAAGTGTCAATCTGATCTGTCAGCATAGTTAGGACATGACGCTCTTGATCCGAGCCTATGCCATAAACATCATAAAGATATTCAGAGGTTTCATCGTAAAATCTTTTTTTGCTCCAAGCTTCAGGATTGTCCATCCACTCGGATTCGGGAATTCTTCGCTTCACAGATTCGGGAAGGAGCGTTCCCATTTTTTCGCCTTTAGTGCCATGAATTAAATGGACTTCGGCTGGTATTCTTGCGCTCATTAAAGACACCCCCCCTTAAAAACCCCTTTTGTGAAAGGTTGGTTACGCGCTTGCTCGTTTAGCACCCCTAAAATGTTTAAGTTATTCAATAAGTTAGCGGTATTACTTCGATTCATTATTAACACCTTGACCTAACTCGCCTGCTAATGCGGCGTAGCCACACATATCAATAGCATTATCAACATGAGATGGACTGTGTTTATATCTAGCAATTTTAAGTAGTGTCATTAGTATTGCAACATCTTGAGGTGTGATTCTGTGATTAAGATAAGCCGACCATAACCTTCCTATGTTAGCAAAATTATCCTCTGCTTGTCCATGAGTAGCCTGTCGGTCTTTACTTATATACTCATTAGCAGTTCTTAATATCTCTGTCTTATCTATTATCTTATCCATTGTCTTATCCTATAACATTAGTAATTTATATTCATCTTGCCTACGCACTTGTAGTCCTCTTAATATCTTACCACCTGCCCTACAATACTTCAACAACGATTGACCAGCAACCTCTTTATTGCCGCGTAACATCGCTTGACGGATGGTTGATCTTTGAAAGCATCCCAAACCAAGATTAAAGCTAAAGCTAACAAGAGCATCAAATTCAGATTGTTTAAGGCGCAGGTTAGGTAACATCTTACATACTCCCAACTCGAAACGATTGAGGTCGCGTTTAAGAATTCCATCTATTTCCTCATTAGTAAATGTTTTATTCCATGAAGCTGGTAGCGTTTTACCATCACCGATAAGATGACCAACACCCACAGTCCAAAGCCCAGCAGGGCAACGATAAGGTTTATTCCTAATACCTTCATGGTGTTTAATTAATATTATGCCTTTATTTGATACCTTCAATTATTTCTTTTCCCAAGTTCTTGAGCCAAAGTAAAAGCCAATAATAGAACCAACAATACTCATTTCATCACTAGAAAATATAGTATCCATTGATTCAGGTGTAAATCCACCTGTAGATTTAACTGCCCACCAAAATCCTGCTACATCTACAAACAATAGTAAACTTACAAAAGTAAATGCAATTATTGGTCTTACACTTGCATTAAGGGTTTTAACCCATTGAGCAGATTCAGATACAAGTTTAGCATCATGTTCGTATAATGCTTGTCTTTCTTGTGCGTATGTTTCTGCGTATGTTCCTTCTAATTCAATTGCCGCAATCTTTTCTTGAGATACAAATCCAGCCTGTGCCATTGCCATTTGTTGAGCATTTTGTAATTGAGCCATTTCTCGCTCATGCTTTTGATCGCCTTTTTGTTGAAAAAATCCAAGAATGCTTGGAAGTCCAGCAGTAGCAAAACCTAGTATTGATGATAATAATGAGAACATATTAATTTCCTATTGGGTTAGTCATTGATTTTTGTATAGCTTTCATTTGAGTGTTTAAGCCATCTATTTGAGCTTTAACTTCAGAACGAACACTTGTTAATGAAGCTTCTACTTCTCTTTGTGATCCACGAGCAATAGCTGAAGTTTCACGAGCTAATGCAATAGCGTCTGATGCTTTCTCATTAATTCTAATGCTTGAATCTTGAATGGCTAATAAACGCTCTTGTTGAGCTTTCATTTGTATTTCTAGTGCTTGCACTTTGCTTTCATCGTATGAATCAACGACCGAACGCATTTTGTTGAAAGTCGTAATTCCATAATAAATCGGCGTTCCTACGACTGCTATAAGCGTTGAACCTATCAGAAATACTTGTTTGAGTGATAAGCCCCATATAAATTCCTTGTTGAAGTCCATAATCATTTTCCTGTGTTAAATTATAAGAATCAACCATATTCGGTTGAGTTAAATTGTTTGGGCTTTGTAATAAAGCCAAACTTAAAACTATTCCTAATCCAGGAACAATCTCTACATCTTTCTTATCGTCTGATTTGGTATCTTCTTTTTTAGATTCACTTTTAACTTCGCTTGTAGTGCTATTTAATGCATTACTGAATGTCTGCACAATATCTGTCTGTGCAATTACAGATTCGGTTATCGTAGGCGTAACACTTGTGTTGAGTATTCCGCTCGGATTCACAGGGCTTATTACACTCACAGGGCTTGTTACATTGTCCTGATTGTCTAATGTCATCTTGCAAGTATTGGATGTTTCCGACCAGGATGTCCAAGTTGGCATACCATACGGATCGGAGCATTGGGAAATTCTTAATTCCGTTATCAATCCTTCGTAACCACTTGCGCATGATAAAGCCCTTGTTTCTGTTGTTGATACACAAGTTGGCGGATCAGCAACACAATTATTTGAACTATCTTGCCAAACCGACCAACTACTTGCGCTACAAGTATAATACCTAACCTGACTTAATGCACCTGAATAATTTATAGCGCATGATAAGGTTCTAGTTTCTGTAGCGTCTGTGCAAACAGGTTGAATATAAGGCGCACATATTGGATCATTAGGATAATATGGACACCAATATCCTGTAAGCGCAGTTGCGTCATCTATGTCATAGCATTGTAAATTTGTTATGTATCCATTTTGATCAGGAACATAAGTGCAATACCAGGCATAAGCATTACTGCTTATCAACAATAACAGGAAGCTTAAAGTCCGAACCATATAACTTATAGAATCTTTCAGGGTATCGTTTAAACCAAGCGCGTCTTGCAACATCGCCTAAAGCGCCACCGAATGGGCAAGGACTAGATGCCATTTCCATTGCTTCCCATATAGCTTCATCTTGACACATTAAGCTTACCGCACTAACTTTTAATCCTAAATTAGATAAAGTTTCAGCTTTAACTACTCTTGCACAATTTTCATCTTCAACTGTAAATCCACCGCTAATAGAAACAACACCTGTATTAGCTCCACCACTTACACCTGTTTTACAAATTTTGGGATTCATAGTAGAAATAGAAGGCGCAATAGCTGAAGGAACAGGCATGCCTTTCATATTTGTAGTAATATTAGTATCAGCCGCAAATACTTGGTCTGAAATAATTGCTAATAATCCGCCAATAACAAGCGCCAATATAAATGTTATAACTTTATTCATTAAAATTCCTTTATATCAAATTTATACATATCACAAATTCTTTTAGCCATTTTATTAAACTTTGCTTCATGCTGATCAAAATCATGGTGATTGCTTTTATACAATGCAACATGAATGCACTCGTGCATCATCGTTTGAAATATATGATCCCAAGTGTCGCACATCTTGTCTATCTCAATTCGCATTGGTTCTGTATGAAAATAGCCAAACACTTCATTAGTATTTATCACACTAAATGAAATTTTATGCGGCTGGGGCATAGGAAATTCATTAAAGGGCGGGAGCGATGCACATAGTTTATATATCTTACGCAAATTCTGTTTTGTCAGCAATTTGTTTGGCATAATCTGTGTCATTGTATTGAATTATCCCATTAGGTGAATAGTAAAGATAAATGCCCTTGTTTTCTTCTTGAGTTTTTAGCGTGTGATGGGGCGCACACAAACTTTGAAACAGATTACTTCTAAACTTATTTTGATTTTGCCTGTGAGGAAATACATGGTCAATATGAAGCGCTTGAACCACTTTACCCTCAATTAAACATGCCGAACATAATGGATTTTTACTTAACTGAATAACTCTTTGTTTTTTCCAAAAGGCGGTAGCATATAATTTACTATTTTCTTTGCCTTTTTCTGTTACGCCCCCACCATGATCAGAACAAAAAGTGGATCGGCTAGTTTTTTCATTCTTGCAACCTAATTCCCGACACTTGGTGTTAAGAGGTGCAGTTGGCATTAAATTACCTACTCATAAGATAAATGGCAATAATCATAATGATAACGCCAAGCAATAATTCTATCATAATTTACCTTAATTTAATTGTTTTGAAAATTCAAATAAATGCATGGGTAGTAATTTATTAAAAGGAACATAATGACATTTATAACCAGCTTGGCCGCCCAATTTTGATCCAAAATCTTTTAACGGAGCTTCATCCACTTGTTCATGCACCGCATAACCAATTAATATAGCTTTCATTCCCGCTTTAATTTCTTTAATTTCTTTTGGTATATCTAACAATATTTGCACATAAAATTTTGGCTTTCTTTTTTTAGCATAATCTTCTCTAACTAATAAATGTAAATTATCTTGATAAGGATGAGCGCTTGTTTTAATTTCTATTTCACCAAAAAAATCTACCTTTCCTTTTGTGTCGTAAAGATTATGAAGCTTCCAATCTTTTAAATACCATTTAGCAAATATTAATTCACCAATTAATCCCAAAACTGTATCGTAAGGCGAAGCTTTAGTTCTATTTACAGTTGTATGTTTAGAAGCTTTTATTGCCGCATCTAACATTTCCTGATCTATAAATGTATATGGTTTATTCATCCATGCTCCAACCTAGCTGGGCAAAATAACTTTCAATATTCTGTATGTAAAATGTAAATTCCTCGATTGTAAGATCACTCGTTGAACGAACATAAGGAACTTGAACTGCATTAATAGTTTTCTGTTCACATAAGAAAAGATGCCCACATAAAAGATGCACTTCCATAGGTAAATACCCAGTAAATTGACTAATGCTTTTATATAACTTACCCCACAAGAATTTATTAGCTTCAAGCGACCTTCCCTTGTCAGCCTTTTCTTTGATCGTAACTTGCGGTGTCTTGCCTTCTTTGATTAATTCTTCCAAATAAATCATCAATTGGGGCATGTTTTGACTGCTCACTATAAATTCTCTCTGCTTCATCTTTTAGCACCTTTGCGTTATCGTGTATTTTAATCATCTTATTTGCATCCCATAATACAAATCTATCTGCGCCATCCGCAAGCATGTATCGTGATATATAAAAATTATTGCTTTCAATGCAATATTTACTAACTTTGCTCCATTTATTTTGCATGTATAGCTTCCTTTGCGAATTCAAGTGAGATTGATGGATAATTTTTTGGGTTAGCAATAATTCGATGCGCCCAAGCCCTCATATCTTTTAATTTCTTTTCCTCAATCATATTGTCCTGGACAAATCTATTTACATTTGCCGCGTAAACCGCATTCGCTTCTTTAGATAGTTTTGGCGCTTCTAGCCTGGCAAATTCAATTGGCTTTTCCCTGCACAATTGCAATATGTCAAAAATACTGGGAAAGAATTTACTGCTATCAATATGCTTATTAAATGCTTTAGTAACTATATTAAATTCAAACTTTTCAAGCTTATAAAACCAAACTCTTAATGTATCTTGATCCAATGGTTGTTTTTGATAAACTGATGCAAGCGTATCCATCATGGATTTAAAACTTATTTTATCGTTTAGTGTCATTAATAATCCTTTTATTTAGCCATCATATACAGGCCAACATTACCTAATGCGTAGCCAAAATAACAAACACTCATTCCATTGTTGCCAAGATAAAATTGTTCAATGCTGATATATGAGTAAATAAGTCCTGTAATAATAATTAGTATATGGCTCAAAATGGTGGCTCGTCTGTTATTAAATCAAATACATTTTCTTTTGATTGAGGTGGTAAGCGTTCAATCTTGTGATCAGGTTTATTAATAATATAAGTTTCAGCTTCATGTTTTGTCCTAAACCTTTTATGCGGTTCGCCAAAGTCATCAAAGACTAAATACCTAAACAATACTTCCATTGTGTAATTCATCGGATAAATGTTAATTCTATCACTAAAGATATTCCAAGTAATAAACCAAAAGCTCCGTTAATAATTAATATTTTAATTGCAAAATCTAAAATTCTAGTTATTAAATTCTTCCCACAAGTAAAATAAGACGAGTGAAACAACCAGGAATATAACCGCCCACAAAATAAAACCAACAATTTTAAAGGCCAACCACAAATTTGCTAGAATCATATTTTTTTTCAACTCCGTCAATTTTTTTAGAATTTATAACTCCAAGCTCTGATATAACTAAATTATGCTTTTTACCGCGAATGTCTGACATCCATTGCAAAGTGTCAGGCGGAAAAAATGAAATCATTTTCCATACAAGATTATTATGATTATCGTATTCTTCTATTAGCCAAGCTTTAATAGTTTCCATAATGTCTTATCCTTTAAGTTTTTCTAATATAACCTTTGCATTTCTAACACAAGGTATTTCGTCAAATCTTGAATCGCCTTGAGTTAAACCTTCTACTATCCAATCTAAAGCTTCTACCAGCTCATTAACATCTCTAGCCAATGCTTTTCTATACTCAAGATCAGTTTGAGTTTGTCTGTGGACTTTTAAAAGCCATTCTTTAGTATCGGGTTCTTTATTCTTCATCTTGATTAATTAGTTGAACGCTTTTAAGTTTACGGGTATTGCCATCAAATACAAATTCTACATTACATCGACTAGCGCGTCTTTTATTTGTAGCCGCACAAAGTCCAACTTTATCATAATGCCTTAAAAATACGGAATACGGAGCTATTACATCTTGAATTGGTGCTGGTTTAGTTTTGGCTATCTCTTGAACATCGACTGATCCTTGTAACTGTTTCACCCAAAGCTCAAGAGAAGCCATATTATTATTTGTTGTCATATACTGTCCTTTTCTTATCTAATAAAAAATGTGATTATTGTAAGATAGTTTAATCGTTTTATCTTTAGCCCAATATGGTTTTATATTTTTAGTATGAAACCATTTTGCGCCCCTTGTTGGATCACTTATCCTTTTTTCTAAAATCGCTTTTGCAAGCGGCTCTAAATATGCTATCTGCGTTTGTGTAGGCATTCCATAATCAATAAATTGATATTGTTTAGGTTGTCTAATTATTTCACAAATAGTTTTTGGATAATTTGGATCGGCTTTGCGGTTAATTGCAGTATAAGCCGTTGCAACCATGCCCATATTGCCTTCACCCCTTGCTTCACCCCACATAAGAGCTTGTAAGCATAAAATTTCATTGATCATTCTTCTTTCCTAAAATGTTACTGATACAGGCTTTTCATCCATGTAACGCATTTGGCGTAAATAAGTGCTTGCCATAGGAATAAATTGCCCACCCTTCTCAAACCATTGCTTGCTTTCTTTCTGCCAAGCAAGGGTAAAAAGAACATCTTGTAAACTAGGTCTTGTCGTATTCCAAATCTTTTTTGCTGACTGCTTTCCCTCTTTACGAGGATATGCCTGCCAAAAAATATCAAAATCAGAGGATATATCTTTATGGTTATTAGTTATTGGTTCTTGGTTATTAGTTATTAGTTGGTTGAACGCCCGTTGAACCAGCGTTGAACGCCCGTTGGAATTAGCCCGTTTCTCGGCACTCTTACGGCCTGCGGCAACTGCTGAATCTATCCGTTCGTGATAGAATTTAATCTCATTATCACACCTTCTTTGAATAAAACCAGCTTCAGTTTCCACAAAGAAATCTTTAAGCACATTTTTAATAGCATCCTTTTCATCTTGTGTCCTAGCAGTAAGTAATCGGAATATTTTGTCTATATCTAATGGGAGTGGTTCTTCATTAAGATAATATTGATCAAGCAGTTGATGATAACAACCATGCTCTAACAAGGTTAGATGGCCTGTGTCAGCTCTGTAATCTGATATATTGTGTTGATAGTAATGCAATTAGCTTCCCTTCTTTTATCTTGTCTTTTTTATTATTAACCAGTTTTTAGGTTTCGCGCAAGTATTTTTGTATTATTTTTTGACCTTCCTCAAATCCATAGGCCACTTCAGCACCATAACCCATTGATTCTGCTAAAGTAAGGAACTGTTCCTGGTTTTGTTGTAATCTTGCACTTTTATCCTTCTTCATCTCTATAAATAGCCCATGAAGGCCATTTGCTGGAATCATAAGGAACAAATCGGCCACGCCTGCGGTAACCCCCTCTTGTTTAAGTTTAATAGCCGTTCCGATATGCCTAGCACCCCCGTTTGGGATAGCCCATAAACATTTGGCCATTAATGGGTATTGAAGCCTAAACCATTTAATAAGCAAAGTCTGTGCCAGGTGTTCATTATTTTTCATAAATATATTTAAAAAAGCTTGAAATAATTATTGATAGGTATATATTAACACCTAGCAACACAATATTAACGAAACTTAAAGGAAACTAAAATGGAAACAGTAAAATTAACACTTAACCAAAGCCAACTTGCAACAGTAATGATTGCAGTCAATAAAGAGCTAGAAAATGCTCGCAAAATAACAGACCAAGAATTTAATAACGAATCAACTAGAACTTTAATGCAAAAGAATTTAAAAAACTTTGCTGATTTAAATAATCAATTAGGTTGGATTGCTTTTGAGTTGCTAAAAGGCAAAACTTCTTTTAATATAACTAAAGGGATGGCATAAGCCACCCTTTTTTTAAAGGAAACGATATGAAACTACTAACCGCACTATTAATAGCACTACCAATCGCTTCATTCGCAGGCGAATCACCAAAGCTTCGTTATAATTGGGTTGAAAACAAATATAACTACGCCCCTAAAGATGCCAAGCTTAAATATAATTGGACTGCTGACAAATACGAATTTGTTGCACCCAATTCAAAACTCAAGCATAATTCGCAAAGTGGTAATTACGAGTATGTGCAAACACAAATTGATCCCTATAAATCAGAAATTGAATAAGAAAGGATAAGACAAAATGAAAAAAGACTTAATTCTTGGATGTATATTTGCTACGGCATTTTGGGCTTGGTTTGCTATTTGCCTTTATATCTTAACTCCAATGGTTTTTGAATGGTTGGGTAAATAATATGTTGCCAAAACAAGAAGATGGGTTTAAAATACCCATAAATCAACAAGTTACTGGAGCTTCTATGAGCAACCAAGAACAAGAGATGCAACACAAGATTCATATTCGCACCATGATGAATCCTGATCCTGATTTTTTAGACCTAGAACCTCATATCTCTTTACAAGAGCTTATTGAGCATCATATTACTTTTAATGCCGAAGTCTTTTCTGATTTTTACGATGAAGTTACAATTCAAAATCAAGTAAAGAATATTCTTTATGATCGTAAAGATGATAAGATTGGCCGCATTAAAGATTTATACGATGCGGAAATTAAAAGCATTGCAAAGTTTATAGCTGAAAACTATGAAACAAATACTTTTGCGAAATGGGCGTATGAAGATACAATATCGCATGTAATTTAACGAAACTTTTTAGGACAAGATAAGATGAAAACATCAGATAGCATTAAACATATAGCTGAAGCTTTAGTAGCGGCGCAAAAAGAAATTAGATTTGCCGTTAAAGATTCAACTAATCCTCATTACAAATCCAAGTATGCCAATATTAATTCAGTTATTGATGCCGTTAAAGCGCCACTCAATAATAATGGTATTGCTATCCTTCAATCATTAAGCCCTTCCGATGATAATAAACTTCATCTAACCACTCGTTTATTGCATAGTTCGGGTGAATGGCTGGAAGATACTGCCGTATGTCCTTTACAAAAACAAGATAGCCAGGCATTAGGTAGTTGCGTTAGTTATATTCGCAGATATTCTATTTCTAGTTTTCTTGCTCTTTATGCTGACGATGACGATGGCCAATCCGCAGTTCTTAATGCCGCAGATTATCTTCAAAGAATTAATCAATCTGAAACTTTAGAAGAACTCCAGGCAAATTATAATTTTGTAATGGGTGAAGTTAAGAATGATCGCACCTTATCTAAAATGGTTATTGAAGCTAAAGATAAAAGAAAGGCGGAGCTATGAAAAATATAGAATTAAGAGATTACTTTGCGGCCCAAGCTATGTTAGGTCTTTTATCAAATCCAAAATTAGAAAAAAGACTTATTGATGCTGGCGGCGCTATGACAGGATGGATCGAAATTAATGCCTATGCTTATGCCGATGCAATGATAGAAGCTAGAGAAAAGGATTGCTCATGATTGACGGATCAAGAAACAGTAATTTTTACGGAGTAAAGCTACCTTATTCAGATCAAGAATTAATGGCTATAGAAGCTCGTAAAACAAGAATAGAAGCCCTTAAAAGAAAACTTGGTGATAAATACTTATTAGCCCCTCTTTATGGCAAAATTCAAAGCCCTAAATTATGAATAGAATAATTAGGGGTATAGAGCAGGGATCACCATCCTGGATGGCTTTAAGAATAGGCCGCATTGGTGGTAGTCGTATCTGTGATCTTTTAACTGAAGGTCGAAGTGGTGCTGAATCTTTAACTAAAAGAAAATATAAGAATGAGCTTATTAGGGAAAGATTGACAGGTAAAAAATTAGAAACTTATAAAACCCCTGCAATGCAAAGAGGAATTGATTTAGAGCCAATGGCTAGGGCATGGTATGAAGTTAAATATAATACCTTTGTGGATCAGGTAGCAATCGTTTTACACCCTACTATTGAAGGTGGCCAATGCTCGCCTGACGGATTAGTTGATGCAACCAATTCCTTAATTGAAATTAAAATACCCAATCCTGAAAACCATTTAGATAATATCCTAACAGGCGGTAAACAATTAGAACAATATTATGACCAGGTGCAATGGCAATTAGCTTGCGTGCCTGGTTCTAATGGAAATGAAAAAAGAGAATTTTGCGACCTTGTATCTTATGATCCTGATATGCCCGATCATTTACAAGGATTCGTAAAGCGTATTTATCGAGATGATGAATACATCCAAACCATGCAAACTGCGGTGATCGCCTTTTTGTCTGAAATAGAAACTATCGTTAATAACTTAAAGGAAATACAAAATGGCAATAACCCATGATCTAATCGCTAAAACAGGCGAGTATGTAAACAAAGAAGGCGAAACAAAAGCTCGCTGGACTAAAGTCGGTGTGGCAATGTCGAATAAACAAGGTGGCATTTCACTTCTCATAGAATCTATTCCTGTCAATTTTGACGGCTGGGTAACAATGAGAGAACCGCAACCTAAAGCTGAAGTAACTTCAATAAATGGATCAGATAAAGCTGACCTACCATTTTAATGATTTTCTTGAGGTTTGTTTTCACTCAATATGAAACAATAAGTTTATAGAATGAAAATTCTATATAACTTTAGGAGCTTATTATGTGGACTACACCTTCAGCAACAGAAATGCGTTTTGGCTTTGAAGTAACTATGTATGTAATGAATAAATAGTTATTTTAAATAAGGTGAATAGCGTTCTTCAGAAAAACTTATCCACCAATAATTAAGGGGCTTTATGCCCCTTTTTTATTTAATGTAATGATCGCCTGTATTATCATTAAGGCCAATCATATCAATCTTATCTTGATCCCATGAAGTTGTTTCATCGGAATCATAATAGCGTTCTTCATAAAGTTTATTCTTTTTATTGCCCCAAATCTTTTCGTAATTCTCGTCATACAAGTTTTTTTGTTTAAGTTTATTAGTTGAACCTTTACCTGCTTCACTATATTTATTTGCCATAATTTTCCTTTACCCAATTAGAAAAGTTAATTAAATCTTCTTTATCAGCATTATGTTTCATTGTATTAGCTTTAGATGATATTACTTGAATGTTGCCTTTTGTATAACCTTTAGAATTATCTATTCTATCAAGGCTAGGACTTAAATCTCTATTTCCATCAACCGATTTTTTTAAGGGAAGTCCAAGAATAGGACAAATTTTAGGGATAACTATGTCTGATACTTCTATATCAAACGCAATACCTTTAGTTTTTGCTCGGTGTTGCGCTTGTTGAAATAAATTTTTTTCGCGATTGATTGCCTTCCAATCTCTTAAATACTGACATCGATTGCTTTTGTCTTTTAAAGGCATCGTTTTATTTTTTAATTTTTAAACGCGCCCACTCATAAATTCTAATGCAATACCAAACTATTGATAATAAAGCCGCTATTGCTGGTAAAAATTTCATTACTGCACCAAGAGCAGTAATTCCCGAAACTGTATCTAATAAATGCTTTGTATGTTCTTCCATATTCATTTTCATTTCTTTCTACTAATTGATAAGATGCTTTTCAATAGCCAAATAAAGGCTACCATCATTGTTGCCGCTAGATATATAAGCAACAGAGCCATCAGATAGTAAAATAACCAAATAATTTTTACCATCGAAGTAATCAGCGCCAATATCTTTGATTGTTTTATTTTGTAGAAAATCGAAATGATC
>Ga0209353_10001286_pt1 | contig 14305 bp, 23 predicted proteins | sample LauGreSpBDMM15SD_2_FD_187561 | JGI IMG/M metagenome (GOLD analysis project Ga0209353, IMG submission 187561) | Freshwater lake microbial communities from Lake Michigan, USA - Sp13.BD.MM15.SD (SPAdes) (version 2) | ecosystem: Environmental > Aquatic > Freshwater > Lake | place: Lake Michigan...
AGCGTGTGGAGCCCATGGCACATTGTTCGTAACACCAACTGATTTTTGTAACAAAAATGGAGTGACCTGATGTCAAAATTAAGTGGCATCACGCAAAAGCCTGCCACAGCGCAGGCTTTTGGCGTGTTCAAGGTAAGTTACCCGCTTTGTCCAACATTGCACGTTGAGGCAAGAGACGAGAACGACGCGGCTCAAAAGTACCGCGATTATTACGACCTTCACCAATACCGGAATCCAAAAGTGGAGCGCGCTAATGGCGGCCGTTGATGATTTAAACACGGCGATCAATCAAGTTGCCGCAACAATCAAGGATATCACGCTTAATCCAAAACCGGATTATAGCGTGAATGGCCAATCGGTATCGTGGGCGTCATATTTGTCGATGCTCACCGATCAAATAACAAAACTACAACAGGCTCAACAAACACTTGCTGGACCGTATCAGCGCATATCTAGGATGCGTCCATGAAAACAGCAATTGTTGACGTATCAACAAGCGGCGACAATGTAATTTTGTCGGGAGTTCCCGGCAAGAGGTTTCGCGTTTACGCCTATATTCTGTTTTCGGCAAGCAACAATTATTTTATCTGGAAATCAGGCACTACCGCATTGAGCGGACAATTGCATATGTCAGCCAGCAGCAGCGCGGCGATTCATTTAGGCGACAATTGGCCAGCCGGGGGGATGCCGGTATTGCAAACGGGAGTTGGTGAGGATCTTATTCTATATCTGAATGGTTCTCACGTTGCTGGCGGTCATCTTACCTATGGCGAGGTTGCCGTTTAATGGCCTCAATTGGCGTAGGCGTGGCGCAAGCGTTAGCACGTAGTGCTGGCGGTCCCGCACGCGGATTAACACGCTTGCAGGCCCAAAATCTGTTGCGCGCGGCCGCATTCTTTATTGAGGAACACAAACGCCGATTAAGTAAGCCAGTCGGCGCAATCCGCGTGAATCGATTGCGTCGTGATGGCTCGACAAAAACTGTGCAGGTCGTGCAACGATCAATGCCAGGGGAATACCCGCGCAAGGATACTGGCAACTTGCAAAACAATATCGCAATGACGAAAAAGTCAATCGAGGATGTTATGCGGGAAGGCAAGATCCGCGTAGGGTTGCGCAAAAGAGCCTTTTACGGCGCATACCTTGAAGTCGTTTACGCTCGATTAGGATTGAGCCAGACATTGCGTGATCTAATGCCACAACTGGCGGCACTTTCGGGACTGCCATTACGGTATAATGTAATTAGATTGGGAGATGTTTAATTATGAAATTTGCAGCTATCAACGCAAGCGCAAGCGGCAGCAACGCAATCGTGGCAGCCGTTACGGGTAAACGAATTCGGGTGGTTTCCTATGTGATTGTTGCAGCGGGTGCCGTTACGGCAACCTGGCAATCGGCATCGACGGCATTATCGGGACCGATGAGTCTTGCGGCTTCTGGCGGCGCGTCAGCGTCAATCGGAATCATGGCTCCCGGCGGCGCGTATGGCCTATTTCAAACGGAATCTGGCGAAGCTCTCAACCTAAGCTTAGGCGGCGCGGTAAACGTAGCCGGTCATTTGTGTTATTTAGAAATCAGCGTATAATTGACATTTAAGTGAAGGAAATTGTTATGGCGGATATTATATGAGTTTGCCTTTGCTAGGAGTTGGCGCTTCAGCACCAACATTTTCCCCGGCCAGCATAGGCGGCTTGCAGCTATGGCTGGATGCCGCAGATGCCACCACTCTGTTCACCGATTCAGGGGGCACAATCGCAGCGACAGCAGATGGCGATCCGGTGGGGTATTGGGGCGATAAGAGTGGGAATGCTGCGCACGCGCTGCAAACTGATGGCACGCAAAAACCTGCCTTGAAATTAGCAATAAAAAATAGCAAAAATGTCTGCCGGTTTAACTCAACAACTTCAAAAATGCTTGGCACATTATTGGCAAAAAATACCGACTGCACGATTGTTGCTGTCGTACGGATGAACACATCGGATGCCGCTTGGCGAGCAGCTTGCACAACTGGTTTTCTCAATTCAACGACCGCAAATAATGGGCAAATACACGGGCTAGTAAAGCAAAATAACACCAATAACAAATTATTGGTCACAAGTTTCAATGGGGCAACAGATGGCAATCCATCTCAATCAATGGGGGCAGACTGGGCGTCCGCTTTTGCTACATTCGCAAACACCGCTGGCACGAACAGATCTAGAATTTGGGTGAATGGCACTGCTGCCGTTAGTGATCCTAAAACAATTACGGCGATAACTGATGAGGGCTATGTCTACTACATCGGCCGTGGTCTGCAAGCAGCTACTGAGTTTTGGAATGGCGACATTGCTGAACTGATGATTTATAACGTGGCATTAGATACGACTAATCAAACATCGATTCAGGATTATCTAAATACAAAGTGGGGAGTTTATTGATGCCAACAATATGGGAGCATCAAGTCCACGTCATCGCTCTTGCGCAGGCAATGCCCGGCGCAATCGCTGCGCTCGATATTGCGTTTCCGTGTGACGATGGCGCACCGAGAGATGCCGCGCATCCTGAATGGTATGGCTGCAAACTATCCGCTAATGGATTAGAGCCTGCAACCCATTATGGTTCATCGTTTGTTGTGACTGAGGAGATAAGAAAAGCCCTTGAGTCTCTCGGCCTTGATGACACTCCTGGCATCACTTACTGGAGATGTGGCAATCCTGACGGGATTCTGCATGCTACCAATAATCCGGGGCAATCGACGGGCATGCTCTGGGGTTTTGTTGATTGCTTGACCGCTATGGAATTGCAGGCCGTGCAAACTGAATATCCTGCTTGACGGATCGTGTGCTGCTGGATGGAGGGTGATGTAATGACGTTATCGTGGTCTCCAGCAAACGATCATTTAATCGTCGATGGTCTAGAGACCGTCACGCTAACCACGCTTGCGGCCACAACCACAACGATCTATCGGGTATTGAGATTGCCAGCGTTGGTCGATATCGGATCCGCTGGCGCACTGACCAGCTACGGCAATATCACACGCTGGAATATATGGATCCAAGAATGCCCTACGGCACCTGAAATAAACGCTTTATTGACCGACGCCGCTAACGTGAAATATCGAATCAATAACGTCACACAATCAGTACAACGCAATATGTGGGAAATTGAAACCACGGCCGATGCGGGAGTCGGTCTATGAGTGCATTTTATGATATTCTTAACGCCATCAAAACACGAATTGCAGTAACGTATGCAAACACCAAATTGCGTAAACGCGCAATCATGATTGAGACCGATACGCTACCATTGTTTATCGTTTCGCCTGGCACGGAAACAATCGGATTGGAAGCTTTTAACGGCGTTGTATGTTATGATTACACTGTGCAAGTAACTTATGTTGACGCTGGTAACAGAATTTTTGAAACAGATCTTGCGGCTCATTTGACAATCCGTGAGAACATCAAAAAGATTTTGTATCAGCCAGCGTTGACCGGAGTTTCTGACGTGATAGGGATGCAATTGGATATGCAACCAGCGTTTGAATCGGTCAGCGGAAACGTCAATAACTATGACGTTTGCGGCATGACAATCACATATCGAAAACTGGAGGCGCGAACATCATGAGTGTGGATATTTCTGCGATAGTCGGCGAAATATCTTGGACTCAATCCGTGACAAATTCCGGATTTGTCAAGACGACCCAAGGTCCAGACAAGCTTACCGCAACCCTTGCGCCTAGCACAACAACGTACAATCGCATCTATGCCGTCAAGGGCACGCTTGCGGGCGGCGCTAGCGTCACGATCAATCTGCAAGGTGTTACCGATTACCTGAACCAATCCTTGACGTTGACAAAAGTAATTGCGTTTATGCTTAAGGCGACGACAACCGGAATGAAGCTTGAGCCAGGAGCAAGCAATCCGCTAACCTGGCCATTGACGGGAACAAGTCCGGCATTAATCGTAGAAGCGGGCGGATTTTTTATTATCGGTGATGGATTGCCGCACACGGTTAGCGCAACTGATAAAAACTTTAAAATTACCAATATGGATGGTGCTGTTACGGGTACTTACGAAATTGCTTTAATTGGAGGTCAGTGACATGGCGTTTTTCTCAGGCAAAACCGGATCGCTTACCGTTGGCGGAACGGCTCAACCGCTGACCGATTGGTCAATAGATATCAAATCAGAAAACATTGACACAACCAATTTTGGCGACGTTGGATATCAGACAAATCTTGCTGGTGTTGGTGGAGCCGAAATTACCGCATCCGGCCCATACGATGGCACGGCTGGATCAACTGTTGGAACATCTGGTAACTTTGTGTTGGCCACGTCAACCGATGCGGGCGCGCCGTCTTACACGGTAGCCGCTCGAATTTCGTCTATCAAAATTGATGTTAACGTAAAAGGCGTTGCTCAAATCAGTTATACCGCTTCGAGCAATGGCTCGTTCTCAATAACCTATTGATGGAGGTTATCCCATGGCGTTTTACGCTGGCAAGACTGGATCTGTTTCGGTTAATGGCGCAACTCAGCCGCTGACCGATTGGTCGATCGATATCAAATGTGAAAACATTGATACGACCAATTTTAGCGATGCTGGTTATCAAAGTAACTCTCCCGGTGTTTTTAGCGCGGAAATTACCGCATCTGGACCATATGACGGCAGCGCTGGCGCAAGCGTTGGCGCGTCTGTTGCGTTTATTCTGGTGGCTTCCAGCGATGCGGGCGCGCCATCAATCACAGTAACGGCACGCATTTCATCAATCAAAGTCGATGTTAACGTGAAAGGCGTGGCTCAAATCAGCTATACCGCGTCAAGCAACGGTTCATTTTCTTCAATATCATATTGACGAGGTATTGCCATGGCTTTTTACCGTGGCTGTACGGCATCCGTTTCCTTTGGCACTGTTTTCCTTCCGATGACGGAATGGAAACTCAATGTCGATGGAGAACGGATTGACGTTTCTGATTATGATCAGCAGACGTTCAAATCAATCGTTGGTATGCGAACAGCCACCATATCATTATCTGGACCATATCCATCGTCTATCATTGGGTATGGTTATGGTCTTGCCACTGGCGATGATCTATTGGTCAAATTATACCTTGATCCTGAATTTTATTATTTTTTCCAAGTTATGGCTCGAATTGAAAAAATGTCGGTAACAACAAACGTCAAGGGCGTGGTAGAGTGTACGATTGATTTAGTAGTCATCGGTGATTTTAAATTGGGCGATGACGCTAACACAGAGGCTATTGCAATATGAGTATGAGTCAATCATTAGGCGGTAATGCCGCGCCAATCATCGCCGTGATTGGCGATAAAGAATACAAATTTGGCTTGCTAACGCAAAAAATCAAAAGCGGAATTGAGCGTATTGTCCAAAGTCGCGCAAGAACAGAATTGTTCCGCGACAAAAACGACATGGGCGATGAAGAATTTAAATTAGCCTACGGCGCGTATATGGACCGGATCAGTTCCGGCGCGTTTGCGTTTGGCGGCGTCAATTGTCGCGGATTCCTAACCTCGACGGATGGCCTTGCTAATTTGGTGCACCTAATGGCGGGTATTAGTCTTGACGAAGGCCATCGCCTAGTTGCTGAGTATTCGGAAGAGATTGCGGCTGTTGTGGGCCAGATTTTCACAGAGTCTTTCCGTTCGACCCGGACGGCGGAGATCCGGGGCAAGAACGAAATCTCCGAGTAGTCAATGCGCTGGCGGTTGTCGCCAGCCTTACGGATCAGCCGTATTTGTTATCGATGGATCAGATTGCGGAATTGACAGACTATCAAATTTGGAGGATCTACGGCAAGGAACGCGATGATCGAGGAGTTCCGAAGACAATACCTGGAAGTCTGGCTCCATCGAAACGCGAATCCGGAATCGTTGAGGCTAAAGCCAAATATCTGTCAATGGGTGTTGCGTTAGGAATTTCGATGGAAGAACTTAACGCGGCATGGAGTAAAAAAAATGGCGGGCGCAATTGACATGATGGCTGGCGGTATGGGCGGCGGAGGCGGCGGCGGTCTTCAGCCGCTTATCGCCGCTCTCGACCACTATACATCGATGTTGCAAGCCGTCAGCAATGCAATCAATGGAGTCAAGACGGTCACACCATCGGCCGCACCAAAAACTTCTGCACCAACGGCCGCACCAGTTCCAACCGCCGCAAAACCAGCAATACCAGCAACAGCCCCACCAGTTCCAACCGGCGGATTGGGCGCGTTGATGGAATCGATCGGCGGATTGGGCAAGGCCTTTACAGGATTGGCCCTACAAGCTCGATTGATGGCTGAAGTGGCTAAAGCCGTGGCGATTGCTGTTGCGCCGCTGGATGCAGTTTTCAAGGCCATTGGCGACATGCTCGAGCCGATCGCCAATGCGGTTGCCGGATTATTAAAACTGGCCATCGCAATCAGCCCGATAATGGTTGCGCTAAAGTTATTGGGCAAATTACTGACAATTGTTTTAATGCCGTTCCAAATGTTGGGAAAAATTGTCGATGCGATATCAAGCGTGCTTGAAGCATTCATGGTTCCGCTCGATATGGTTGCCGAACAGATGGAAATGGTTGCGGATGCGATTGCGGCAGCTATTGCGGTTATTGGCATATCGGCAAAATCAGCAAAAACACCACAGAACGCAGTACAAAACGCATTTAAGTCGGTAACAAAAACTATTGAAAACGTGTTGGTCAATCCGCTTGAGGCGATACCAGGACTTATCGGCCAGATCCGTGGAGCGGTTGAAACGCTCAATCCGGCGGCTATGGTTGCGTTTGATTTAGCTATGCGGGATTTGATGGCGGTATTCGGCGAAGCCTTCATGCCAATCGTTCAAGTCGCCACAAGCGTTGTCCGTGAATTTGCCAATACGCTTCGCCCAATTCTGCAAACAATGGCTCCACTATTTAAACGCATGGCTGAAAGTATCGGATCGTTGCTGATTAAGAATATTGACAAATTGACTCAAGCTTTTGAGCGCATGCTTCCGTTTATTGAAATGTACATTAAATCAATGATTGACGCGGCAACCAGGCAAGGCGCAATAGCTGATCAATCAGCAGCGAATAACAGTTCGCTTAAAGATATTGGATCATTTTTTGCCAACTTTTTTAGATCAACAAAACAAATTGAGGATTCGGCAAAAAAAGAAAGAGCGGCAAAAGACAAGGTCAACAATCTAATTAACATCGAAGCCGTTGGCATGAATAAAGCCGTGCAAGAGCGGTTACTTGGAATCCTCCCTGATCCAAAAGTCATGAAAGCAAAATTGCAAGGCAAAATTGATGAGATAACAAAGCTTGAAGAGGCTGACAAGCAAGCCGGATTTAAAGAACCGGCTGCCGTCATGGAAGGAAGATCGACAGAAAAAGAAATGCTCAAAAACATGATTGATCTTAGCCAAATGCGAGATCAATTTGTAAAGTCTGGCGCAAAAGATCAAGACGGTATGGTCAAGGGCGGAGAACAAGCACTCAATGAGACGCTGACCGAAGTTCACAAGGCTCGAAAAGATCTCAAGGACAAAAAGATTGATCAAAATCAATTCAACGCTGTTCTTAATCGATTGGTAGAGGCGCAAAAGTTTTTAGGCGACAACATGAAGAACGCAATCAAAGCAGGCAAACCGGCGGGCGCTGAAGGCCTTGCGGCCGCAGTAAATCCCGCGTTTAAGTCAATCGCCGACTTGACACGCGAAACGCTTCTGAGCGCATTTGTGGCCACGTCCACGGGTGCGGATATGAAAGAAAAACAAAATCAAAGAGCCGTTGATAACGTGGCCGCGTTGCCGGACGTAATTAGAAATGGCGTTGAAGATGCGATGGTTGCCGCCATGAGACAAGTTGAAAGAAATCCAGAACCGAATGCCGCAAGGCCCGTATTTGATGGAGGGCGGGCATAATGGCGCTGACCAACGTAAATGAGGCCACAGAACGCATTGCATCACGCAATCCATCGGTAGCCGGTTTTAGCCTGATGGAAGGCGGACGCGCCACAATGAAGCTCATTATTGATGAGCCTCGAATGGAAGAGGCTTGCAAAGAAATTCTCGGATATGCGGAGGCCGGTTTAGAAAGAATAGTACGAACATTACCAGTTGCTCATCCGCAATTCCCATGGCTCTACGCCGAACGAATTTCATCAATTGAAGGATTAGAATTTTTCGCCAAATACGATTCAAATGAAAATTTAGGCGATACATTTGTACAAGTGCCAATGTTGGAAAATTACGCTCGATACAACAAATATGAATTAACAATTGAATTTACTCCAAGACCATATGCGTTACAACTTGATATAAACTTAGGTCGAAACAAAATTGATTGGTTTGACGAAAATAATGTTGCTCAAAGTAATTTTTATTATCCCGAATGGGCAAGATTTTTTGAAATATTGTACAAGCCGTCAGCCGAATATATAACCGCAGTAGGTGGTCAATTAATTTGGAAAATGGACGCCAACAATGCTTTGGGCATGCAAAATAAAACGGTTTCAGGCGGTCAAATTCGATCTCTTATACAATCGACGGCGCTTGAAATGAAATGGTATTGCGTGCCATATTCCTATGTCACTAGCACTAATTCAAACATCAATAAATGTTTAGGCCACGTTAACTACGACACGTTTTATGGGCATAAAGGCGGAAAATTGTTATTAGTTGGAGCCGAAATTACGCGTGTTTATTGTCCGCCATTTCCAAAATTCACAGCGTGGAATGGTGGAGCGGGCGGGTTGCCATCTCAAAACAAATTATGCGACATTACATTTCATGTTTTATTAAAAGATATCGAGCCTAAAAACGCGTACACTGTGACAATGGACAACAACATGACCAACGGGCATAACCTTGTTCTGGCTGGATTCGACAACAATCATTATTACGTGGAAAATTCAAATAGCGGCAAGCCATTGTATCCATCGTATCCGTTCCAATTGCTGTTCACGAATCCGGACTAACCATGAAAATTGTTAGCGGCGATCCTCGATTGATTGTGGATGAAACGCCAGGCGGCGGATATTCAATTCGTTTTTTAAGCGACGAATACATTACCGCAAAAATAACCGGCAACTTTACAATATCATCGACCAAATTTTATACGTGGGTTGAAGTTCGGCCGCTTAAAAACGGCAATGGATTTGAGGTTCCGACTGGCGCCAAAGTTGGAACAAGTGCCGACAATTACGCAATTGAGATGAATAAATCGGCTACCGTGCCGACTGATACATTTGTCAGATTGAGGCCGCGTGGCATAGCTGATACGTCGCTATTGTCTGGATCTGGTTGCGTGGTGAATCTTTGGGAATTTGATTATTCCGCCGCCACAACTGGAACAACAACAACTTGTTCTGTTTTAACCCTTGATTATGTTAGCGCAATTAGTTGCGTTGATGGCACGATCACGCCGGTATACACGACTATTTGCATACCTTGCGCCTACTATTGCACAACTACAACGACCAGCACAACGACAACCACGACAAGCACTGCGGCACCAACGACGACAAGCACCACCACTACATACGGGGGTGACTAATGCCGGGATGCGTTGGGACGTGCTCATGGATTTGGGTCGAGGACAATGGTAGCTGGGAACCATACGGGACCAGTAGCTGCGAGGCTGGCTGTACGTGTCCATCTGCCCCCGGTCAAGAAGGCCCGTATGATGGTGCCGTCGCAACATTTACTTGCGACGGCACGCCCACTGGATCTACCACGACTACCTCGAGCTCGTCATCAAGCACAACCAGCTCGACCACAACTAGCTCTAGCAGTACATCGCCACCGACGACAACAACCTCGAGCAGCTCGTCATCTACTACGACCAGCACAACTAGCTCGACCACGTCATCGACGACCTCGAGCACGACAACGACGACAACAACTCCATGCGACCTATTTTGCACGTACACATGGAACGGCGCGGCATGGGTATTAACCCATAGCCTGTGCGCTGAAGGCTGCTATTGCGGATATCCTCCATCTGAGCCGGGTGCTTTTGTTGGACAGGAAGCTTTTGCGTTTTGTCAAAACTCTCCAACTACCACGACAACCAGCACAACTACAACTAGCACGACAACCAGCACAACCAGCACTGCGCCGCCGACCACGACAACGACGACCAGCACCGGCACCACGACATCATCGACCACGACAACAACCACAACCGAGCAACCCTGCACCGGCTCATGTACATGGCAATGGCGCGCAGAATTGCAGAAATGGATCAAGATCTCTGGCGGTAACGGCACGTGCTCGACGGGGTGTTCTTGCTCATATCCGAGTAGCAATGGCACTACGGATGGTGAGATAGCGACGCCAGCGTGTAAGCGGTTGACGTGCACAAAGTGCTGCGGGAATGCGGATTGCTGCCCAATTATTTGTTGCGGTCAAACTCTCAAGCGAACTTTATATGTTACATTTAACATGGCTGGTTTATTTAATTGCATGGACGGCTTTTCTTTGCCAATTTCTTTTGTTTCTCGAAGTGGCGTGTCTCCCATATTATATTCCTATGAAAGTACTGGCACAACATCGTTTGGCGGACGCAAATATCAAAAAGTTACTGCGTGTAATGGTTTGGCATATTATAGATTAACAAATTGTTCTGGAGCACCACAATATGATTGTGATAATGATGTTTACGTATACGTTGGATTAAATATTGAGTGTGGAATAGGTGGAGGACGTATATTAGGGGCATTTGTTTCTTGGATTACACAAGCAAAAGATTTGTTTAATCCATGTTTGTTTGTTGATAGTAATTCAAACGGATTACAAACTGATTTTACTTGTCCAATAAATCCAGTAAATAAAATTATTAACTTTAATAGTTATTTTGGAACATGCGTTTTAAGCGGATCTATGCCGCAAGCTGGCATAGTATATGGGAATCAAGCAGATGGCGCTTTTACTCTGAGCCTAACCGAATGAAACCCTGCAACCACACATTACCGCGTGACGGATGTCGGCTTTGCTGGCTCTTCGATCACGATCCGCGATATCGCGCGCTCTGGGGCGGAGATCCGGCAACCGTGGCGACATCGGTCACGACTACGGGTGCGACTCCGCCAGCGACAGGGCCAACCGCCGAACAGCTTGAAGTATTGCGTAAAATCAAATTGCTTATGGTCAATCCATGCAAAAATCTAGGCAATCCGCTCGAGGACAAGCCGTCTTGCGGATGCGGCGGAACGCTAGCAATTAAGCACGAATGCGCCATTCATAGCGAATGCAGGATCTCGGCAAGGGATAAATCCCTACAAAATTGTATAGACTGCAATGATTATCAGGAACGAGAACAAAAATGAAATTGACGATAGGCATGGCCAATTGGGATGATCCGGAAGGCGCATGGTGGACCTTGTCATCATTGCGAATGAATCACATTCAAGATTCATCCGTCGAATTGCTTGTCGTTGATGATATGCCAGAACCGCAATCAAAACTCCAGCACGTTTGCGCGTTGGCCAACGCCAGGTATGTGCATAGCGGACGCGCACAAGGGCCAGCAAGAGCCAAAGATGCGGTATGGGAACACGCTAAGGGCGATTATGTGCTTTTGGTCGATTCACACGTTTTACTTGCCACAAACACAATCAAGTACCTCATGCACGGCATAGATACCAATGCCATTGGCAAGGATCTTTGGTGCGGCCCATTGCTAAACGAATCCGGCGGAATGGTTGCAACCGAACTGCTACCAGAATTACGCGGGCATTTTTTCGGCGTGTGGCACGTCAATACATCCTCTGATCCGGTTCGTGAAATTATCGCCCATGGATCCGCATATTCATTTATGCAACGATCGGAATACCCCGGATTTTCTAAGCATTTTAAAGGTTTTGCAGGCGAAGAAATTTACCTTCACGACAAAATTAGGCGCAATGGCGGAAAGGTGTTATTCCATCGGGCACTCGGTTGGTGCCATCGATTTGATCGGTTCGGCCGACAAATAACATATGCGCTTACGCTCAATGACAAGATGCGCAATTACCTAATCGCTGGATATGAATGCGATTGGAACGTGCCTCAATTGCGTGAATATTTTGGCAAGGGACTTCCGCTTGATCAACGGCTAAACGTCGAGCGTGACGTGCTTGCCATTTATCCCGACATATTTACCCGTGACTATTCGCACATTCCACCAATCAAGGCGCATGATTGATGCTGCCAAAGATCTCTTGCTTGTGCCCAACGTATGGCAGGCCTCAATGCCTGGAAGAGGCTATATTTTCGTTTCTGACGCAAGATTATCAGGGCGAAAAGGAATTGGTCATCCTAAACGATTTGGCTGATCAAACGCTGATTTTCGATCATCCAGACGTTAAAATTATCAACGTCAAAAATAGAATTGTCCCGCTAGGACATAAGTTCAACGAAACAGCCAGGCATGCGACCGGTAGCGTTTTTGCCGTGTGGGAAGACGATGATATTTATTTGCCTCATCGGTTAACCTATTCGGTTCAACGTCTCAATCAGCATGGCTTGTTTCACACAAACATTGCGTATTACGAACAAGAAGAGCGCAAGATTATTCCGGCTGGCAATTTGTTTCACTGCAATTTAATGCTAACAAATATTGCTTTTTGGGCAGTTGATGGTTACACGGTTAATGAGGATCGCGGCACAATCGATCTTGGATTGATGTCTCGATTGGCGCATCATTTTGGCCCATTCACGCAATCGATTCCGCAAGGCGATCAGTTTTATATTTATCGTTGGGGCACGTCTGGAGGCGGGTATCACGCTTCCGGTTGGGGCTCAGGCGACGTATCGGAACTGGCCAAACAAACAGTCAATAACGCAATTAAAAACGGTACAATCCCACAAGGGACAATCCAATTGGTTCCTCGATGGAAATACAACTATCTGGAGTATTTACCTTGCGTGACATAACTAGAGGATTTTGGGACGCAAGAAATATTCCTAGCGATATTTTTGACCATATTGACACAATCTACGCGTTCGCTAAAGGCAAAAAGCACATAACAGAATTTGGATTTAGACAAGGCATTTCGACGTGGGGATTATTGGCGGCTCGACCACAACGACTTGTGTGCTATGACATTTTGCCGGTCGATACGCTCGAACATTCATACGCCGCCGAAACAGAAAAAATATCATTCACGTTCTGGCGCGCCGACGTGCTGAAATGCCCGATAGAACGCACAGATCTTATCATGATCGATACCTGGCATTCATACGCCCAATTGAGCGCCGAACTGGCCATGCACGCGCCAAACGTCAATGCCGATGGCTATATCATCATGCATGATACCGAAACCTATGGCATGGTCGATGAACCACGTTATCCGCATGCGTCAGACAAGGCGATTCAGCAACCTAACAAAACTGGATTAAAACAAGCAATTGCTGATTTTCTGCAAAATGAAAGAAAAACATGGTCAATTTCCTTACAGGTTTCGCATTGTAATGGCCTAACGATATTGAAAAAAGCATCCGTGGTACAATAAAATGATGAATCAAATAGGAGAATACCATGGATCCAAACTGGATACAGACGGTTGGATTGCCTACCGCAAGCTTAGTCGCTATCGGATACGGCTTTTGGACCGCGTCGCAATGGATAGCTATGCACCTTGTTTTGCCGTTACGTGATCGACATTTTGAATTCTTGGATTCAATGTCCAAAACACTAAAAACCATAGCCGACACGCAAGAGGCGATGGCCGCTGAAATTGGCGCAATAGCACGCGCAACATTACCGAAAGATCCGTCGTCCGGAGCATGAGGTAATTATGACTGAAACATGGTGGAAAACAGATCGTACCGATACTCATTGCCTACGAATGAATATTGAACACGGCAAAATAACAGACGGTCAGCCACGCAAAGTATTATTGTTATCCGATATCCATTGGGATTCGTCGCATTGTTTGCGTTCGCAATTAAAAAAAGTATTGGATGAGGCGCTGGCTAGTCAATCGCCTGTTTGCTTGTTTGGTGACATTTTTGACGCCATGCAGGGCAAATGGGATCCGCGCGCGTCATCCGATACGTTGCGAGAAGAACATCGAGGCGGTAACTACCTTGACCTACTGGTCAATACTGCGATCGAGTGGTTCAAGCCATACGTATCAATCCTTGCGATTATGTCGTATGGCAATCACGAAACTAGCGTCAAGAAACGGCATGAAGTTGACCTACTGCAACGATTAGTTGGAGGATTGCGGTCAGCCGGATCAAATGTTGAATGCGGCCCATACTGGGGATATGTACTATTCCGCCATCGGTTTTGCGGTAACGATAAAAAAATGGCGCTGACTCGATTACATTACCATCATGGATATGGAGG
>Ga0209353_10001290_pt1 | contig 14290 bp, 6 predicted proteins | sample LauGreSpBDMM15SD_2_FD_187561 | JGI IMG/M metagenome (GOLD analysis project Ga0209353, IMG submission 187561) | Freshwater lake microbial communities from Lake Michigan, USA - Sp13.BD.MM15.SD (SPAdes) (version 2) | ecosystem: Environmental > Aquatic > Freshwater > Lake | place: Lake Michigan, USA...
CCATAGTAGTTTTCTCTGAATTTGGACGTCGCGTAAAAGACAATGGAAGAGGAACTGACCACGGAACTGCTGCTCCAATGTTCATAATAGGAGGAAATAATCAAGGTAAAGTAATAGGTAAAAACCCAAACCTCTCCGATTTAGACAAGGGTGATTTGAAACATGAAATTGATTTTAGAAGCGTTTATGCCTCGCTTTTGCAAAATAAATTAAATTTCGACGCCACTAAAATTGGGATAAAAAATACTGCATTAAAAGGATTGTTTTAAAACAAATAAATCCTTAGCGTTTTATTTTTAAGCTTATTACTTTATAAAACGGTCTTATAGCGCTTGATGTTTCAAATTAGTTCAATAAAGTATTATAAATTCTGAATTCCTGTTTTTCATTTTTCCTTTAAAAAACAAATAGTAGCTAGGTATGAAACAAAATCGCATACCTATTGACATATATTGACACTTTATTAGTATATAGTAAGACTTAATTTTGTATTTAAAAATTTATTAAACGTAAATTCTCTTCAAATCTTTGGGGGTTTTAATAATTTTTCTAAGCAAATTTAAAAAATGATTATGCAAGCTCTTTATAAATACATCGCCTTACTTAGTGTTATTCTATTTTTTAGTATTAAATTACATTCACAATCACTGCCAATTCCCGCTTATGGAGTGTGGGATCGTGGAGGAGGAATTCCAGACTATTCAGCTCCAGAAGCTGACTTTGTCAAGGGTATAGAAACTTCCGCTAGATGGCATGATATTCAGTCTGGACCAGGAACAAATTGTGACTTTAGTGCTTTTCAAACCATATTAGATATTGCTGTTGCCAACGATAAGATGATTCGATTTAGTATCAATGTTGGACCTGATTGCCCTTTGTGGATGTTTGATAATAATCTTGTTCAATTAGTAAGTGTAAATATTAACGAGGCCACGAATCAAAATTTCTTAAATCGACACCCTTATTATTTAGACCCAGAGTATAAAGCATACTATTTTGAAATGATTAGACAATTTGCCTTGTTTTTGAGAGAACAACCTCAAGAAAAATTTGATCATATTGCTTTTGTGCAAGTGAAAACAGGAGCTACAGGAGATGAAGAGCCTTATAAAGGAACCGTTACCAATGGAACAAATGGTACTGTTGATCATTCTGAATTTGCCATATCCCCAGCACAATGGGAAGATTTTCGTTTAGAAGCTTTCGCTAAATTTAAATTATATTTCAATGATGTTGCGGATCGCAAAATTGTTTTAACATTCAATAATGTAGATCCCATTGTTAGTGAACAATACGCTTATGATTATGTAATGACCGAAATAGACCCTCAACTTGGTTTTGGTATTAAAGGAGGAGCATATAACCGAGGGCATCATTTGACAGACGAGCAAACCTACAAAGAGCAATGGAATCCTTTTTTAATTAATCCAATTGTAGGTCCTGGTAATCCAAATGGTAGAAAACTATTTTCAGCTTCAGAAATGGATCAGTCTTGGGACAAAGGGTATTTTAAGTTGAACTATGAAATAGGTTTTTATTGGTCAGCTCTTGGTGGGATTAATACCGGTCTTTCTTGTACCAATATTTCGTTAAGCGCCATGACGTATGCTTTAGCTCATCCCGGAATTATTGACATCTTCAAAATGTACAACCGATACGCACAACAGGTTTATCCGGCAACAGCCACAACTGCTTTTTCTATTTTTCACGAAGGACTCAATTCGGCCGATACAGTTAAATTTCCTGTATCGACTTATGGTACCGCTACTAGGACCAATCTAGCTCGTTATCAAGCTATATGTAACGACCCTATATATGCTAATAGAGGAGCTCATATAGATGATACAGTTGCCGTAGTGAGAGGACAAGTATTTCAGCGTGAAAGTCAAGAGTTTTACAATGATGCAGGCTGGGATATTTGCGAAGGAAATATTGAACGATTTATGACTCAAATAAATCCTGATGGGACATCCATAGGATTATTCAGAGTACGAGGTCCTATAACTGCAACTTCTTCAAAGTACGATCGCTTTGCCCGTTCTTTTGAGAATAGTACTGGTAAAAATACGATGTATTTCCAATTGCATACTGAATTACCCGCAAGTAATAAAATTTTGAAGTTTACTATTATTTGGTTGGATAAATATGCGGGATCCACCTGGGCCTTCAAATATAAAAATGCCGCAGGTCTTCAGTCCAGAACTTTCACGGGAACTGGAACTAATGAATGGAGAACAGAAACCATAACCCTATCAGATGCAATCATCAACCAAGGCGGCACTCTTCAGTCCGATTTCATGTTGGTCAATACTGATGCCATTGATGATATTTTTAATGGGATTGAAATGAATATTCTTGGAATAAGCAGACAAACCCAAACTATTAATTTTAACCCATTACCATCAAAAACGCTAGGAGATGCCGACTTTAGCGCAGGAGCAACGGCCAGTTCAGGTTTAACGGTTAGTTATACAAGTTCAAATAGTGATGTGGCCACCATTGTAAATGGAAATATTCATATTGTAGGAGTTGGTACTTCTACAATTACCGCTTCTCAAGCAGGAGATGCAAATTATAATGTTGCAACTCCGGTTACCCAAGATATTACGGTAAATAAACTTAATCAAAGTATTACGTTTAATTCATTACCATCAAAAACGGTAGGAGATGCAGACTTTAGCCCAGGCGCAACAGCAAGCTCTGGTTTAGCAGTTACTTACACGAGTTCAAATACGGCGGCGGCAACAATTGTAAATGGAAATATTCATATTGTTGGTGGTGGCTCTTCTATAATTACTGCTTCACAAGGAGGTAATAGTAGCTATAATGCTGCAATATCGGTTACGCAAAATTTAGCGGTTCCTGCAGTTAACCAAGCTACCATTACAACATCTGGAACGTGGACATGTCCGGCAGGTGTAACCTCAATTCAAGTAGAAGCTTGGGGCGGCGGCGGTTCAGGCGGTTCATCTAGTACTGGAGGAGTAGGTGGCGGTGGTGCTGGGGGTTCTTATGTAATCAACCAAAATGTTACGGTTGTACCAGGTACAAGTTATACTGTTACAATTGGAACAGGAGGAGTTGCAAATAATAATGGAAGTGCTAATGGAACAGCAGGCGGTAACAGTCAATTTTCATCCACAGTTCCGGTTATCGCAAACGGTGGTGTAATAGGTGCTAATGCAACAGGAACAGGAGTAATTAATACTGCATTTGGTTTAGGAGGTGTCAATACAGTTGGTGGTTCTGGAGGTACAGTAACTATAGGGGGTTCTGGCGCCAATGCTGCTGCCTCGAGGGGGGGTAAAGGTGGTGATGGAGCAGGACCTAATGGTGGGGCTGGTGGAGCATCAGATACTGTTACATCAGGTACAGGAAATTCGGGTTCAAGTCCTGGAGGAGGAGGTTCTGGTGCCTTTGGGGCAGCAACTGGAGGTAGAGCCGGAGGTGCCGGGGGTGCTGGGCAAATTAAAATTACCTATACGGTTGGAGTACCAAACGCTCCTACTATTGGAACCGCAACAGTTTCGGGAGTGAGTGGGCAAGCCTCAATCTCATTTACAGTTCCTGCCTTCAATGGCAACTCAACAATTACTTCCTATACAGCAACATCTTCTCCTGGAGGAATTACCGCAACAGTAAGTCAGGCAGGAAGTGGTACAATACTAGTGACTGGACTGACTAATGGAACGGCTTATACCTTTACCGTAAGCGCAACAAATAGTATAGGACAAAGTGCCGAAAGTGTCGCTTCAAATTCAGTTACGCCAATCGCCCAAACCAACGGTACGGGTGGTGGTTCTTGGTCAGAAATAACAACTTGGAAAGGTGAGGTAGTGCCTACAATTAATGATACTGTTGAAATTTTAGGGTTAGATAGTGTAACTTTAAACGGTACTGGGATATGCAATAACCTAACAATAACTGGTGGTTCTTTAACGATAAGTTCCGGTTCTTTGACTGTAAAAAACACCCTTGTCAATAACGGAAACATAGTAATAGAAAACAATGCCAACTTAATTCAAACATCTGAAGCCAATTCGAACTTTGGCACAGGAACTGCAATTGTAAAAAGAAACAGTGCTTCTATTCAATTATATGATTATACGCTATGGAGTTCACCAGTGGCAGGACAAAAATTAAAAGATTTTTCTCTACATACTTTAGATACGCGTTTTTATACATATAATACGACTACTAGTTTATATAATGTAGTTACTACACCTTTAACAACAACTGATTTTGCTACTGCAACAGGATATTTAATTCGTGCTCCTAATAATTGGACTGCTGCAGCTCAAAACATTTTTATTGGAGTTTTCACAGGGGTTCTTAATAACGGTCCTTTGTCTAAAGCCCTAAACTATACTGATGCTGCTCGTAGTTATAATTTAGTAGGAAATCCATATCCGTCAACTATAGACGCAAATGCATTTATAACTGAAAATACCGATAATATTGAAAGTACTTTGTATTTCTGGAGAAAAACTAATGCGGCATCGGGCTCAGCTTATGCAACTTATAATCCAGCTGGAGGTACAGGAACAGCAGCCACTGCAACAATTGGAACTCCAAATGGAACGATTCAAGTAGGTCAAGGATTTTTTGTTAAAGCGAAAAGAGCTTCAACATTGAATTTTAAAAATGCAATGCGTTTGAGTAGTACTTCAACTCAATTTTTTAGAACCAATACAGAAAGAAACCGTATTTGGTTGAACCTTACCAATACTTCTGGAGTTTTCAGCCAAATGCTTGTAAGCTATATGGCAGAAGCAACGCAAGAAGTAGATTCATTGGATGGTAAATACATCAATGACGCCCCAATTGCTTTAACATCAATTATAAACTACGAAGAATATACCATTCAGGGTCGTGCACTGCCTTTTGAAACTACGGATACGGTTCCGTTGGGTTTCAAAACCAATGCTGCAGGAAGCTACACTATTGCACTAGACCATTTTGATGGAGTGTTTACAGGGGAACAAGCTATTTATCTAAAAGATAACATTACTGGTATCGAAACAGATTTGAAAGCAGGTTCTTATACTTTCAATTCACCAGCAGGAATAGACAACGCCAGATTTTCTTTGAAATACCAAACAACATTGAACGTAGATGCGCCAGAATTCAACCAAAACAATGTAAGAGTGTATATAAACAATGGCACTTTATATGTAAATTCAGGGACAAGTGTTATCATGACTATTGAAGTTTACGATATTCAAGGAAGATTAATTGAACAACAAAAATCAGTGAAAGCCACTACAGCTACTATCCATAATTTGAAAGTAACCAAACAAGTATTGATTATTAAAATTATAGATGAGAATAGTAAAGTGGTTATTAAAAAAATAGTGAATTAAAAAAGGAGAAGCTAGTAAGTACTATTAAAGTAATTGTTAAGAATTAATTCGAGATTTTAAAAGAACTTAATTACTACATTAAGACTGCAGCATTTATTTGTTGCAGTTTTTTTTTGTTTTATTTACAAGGCTTTATAGATGGGTTTGACTTTTAATGTTTTACATAAATTAGACTCGTTTTATAAATAGTAGCTTCTTGATTTTAAATTACAATTGAACCAAATTAGCCTTATGAATGACACTTTTTCGCCAAGACTAATTTGGGATTTTCATCTAATTTTACACAAAACATAACTTAAAAAAAATATTATGAAATCAAAAATTACTTATCTATTATTAATCCTTCCTTTATTGACTTTTGCTCAAGGTCCGTGGGAATTTAATATTGCTGCAAATACAGAGGGATGGAGTGTTTCTCAAGGATCTGCTGGTGCTGCGGGCATACTAAACGCAACTGGAACAGCTATTGAATACACAACTATAACAGGTACTACAGCAACTTCAAGAAATCCAAAATTCACTAATGCAACCGCAAATATAGATGCTACTGCTAACAATCAAATAGAGGTTAGTGTAAAAAATGGTTCTGCCGCAACTTATTTAAGACTAAGTGCTACAATTGGGGGTATCGTAACTACTTATAATAGTGTAATTACAGCAGCTGATGTAACGTATAAAATTTATACTTTTACTTTGACATCAACTGGGACTATAAGTGCTGTTTCATTAGAATTTAAACTTGGTGACGGTACTACGAGTGGTAATAATTATGTTCCCTCAACTACAAGCTCAGTCGGTACTGTAATAAGTATTGATTACATTAGACCTAAAAATTTTGTTGCACCAATAAAAAACACATTTAATTTTGATTCAACAACCGAAGGTTTTACTACTCTTACAAGAGCGACGGCTGTTCAAGCAACCGAATCGTTAAGAGGAACTTTAATGGTCAACTGTAACGCTGCAAATGCTAATAATGGTAAAGTATCTTTATCACCTATCGTTTTCCGTGTTGAAGGGACAAATAAGTATGCACACATTATATTAAAAAATACCTCAACCAATACATTATTTCAATTAAATGGAAAGGTAGCTGGTTTAGGAACTGCTTTTAATCCAATTCAAACCTATACTACTTCTGATGCTAATTATAAAACCTATGATTTTGATTTAACTACTTGGGATAGCGGGTCTCAATTTCCAGAATTAAACTTTGCAGTTAAGGACACTTGGTTAGCAACGGCAACTTATGCAATAGGTAATATTGTAATTTCAGGAAACACCTATTGTAAAAACATATCTGGTGCAAACAGTGTCTCGCCTGCAGTACCACAAACAGATATTACAAATTGGGTAATAGTGAATGCTGCTGGAGTAGTAGCTGACGCAACTCCTGCTACTAATGGTGCAATTCTTGGCGGTGCATTGGATATTAATGCTTTAACTAATTCTGTATATGTTGATTCAATTGTTTTTGATAATGTTGTTCCTTCAGCTTTAGGTACTGCTGATTTTGGAAATACTAACAATACAATTTCATTATATCCAAATCCTGCACAAGAGGTTTTGAATATAAGTTCGTCTAATAGCATTACTAAAATTGAAGTATATGATTTGCTAGGTAAAAAAGTAGCATCTAATAGCAATGCTTCAGATGTGAATGTTGCAGCTTTAGGAAAAGGAGCTTATATTGTTAAAGTGGTGCAAGAAAATGGTAGTGTTGTTGCAAAACAATTTATTAAAGAATAATTTTTTTTATTAGGAAATAGTACTATTAATTATCAAAGAGAGCATCCTAATTTATTTACAATAAGGATGTTCTTTTTTAATGAAATAGCCACTGGTTTTCGATTTCAATTTTTGGTTCTCGTGTCATGTGTTAAAATCAAGTTTTTTTTCTCTTAACTTTAACTCCAAGCTAAATTATACCAATTATTTTTTAAGATGAAACAATATTACATACTTATTGAGCTATATTGACTCTTTATTAGGATATAATAAGGCTTAATTTTGTATTTATTAAACAACAACCAATTATGAAGACTTTTCAAATATTGATTTTTAACACTATTTCTAAGCAAATTTAAAAAATGATTATGCAAGCTCTTTATAAATGCATCGCCTTACTTGGCTTCGTTCTATTTTTTATAACAAAATCACAAGCGCAAAAAATAGCGGTTCCCATAAGTTCTTATGGTGTTTGGGATCGAGGTGGAGGAATTGATGATTATTCTGATCCAAAGGCCGACTTTGTAATGGGTATAGAAGTGTCCGCCACATGGGCGGAAGTTCAATCTAAGGGGCCAGGAAAATTTGATTTTTCTATGTTTCAAGAGGTTTTAGATAAAGCAGCGAAACACCATAAAATAGTAAAAATAAGCATTAATGTAGGGCCAAATTCTCCTTTATGGCTCTATGATAACGGAGTTCCATTGGTTAAAGTAAAAAGTCATAAGCCTGAAAAGCACGATAAAAAATTTGGCAATTACCCCTACTATTTAAATGAAAATCATAAGAACTATTTTTTTGAATTGATTGAACAATTCTCACTTTTTTTGAGAAGTCAGCCTAAAGAAAAATTTGATTGTATTGCATTTGTACAAGTAAAAACAGGCGCTACTGGTGACGAAGAACCATACAAAGGAGAACCTATAGATGAAAATTTTGCCATTGACAAAAAAAAGGTATGGGAGGAATATCGTATAGAAGCATTCGAGCAATTTAAGAAGTATTTTAATGATGTATCTGACCGTCAAATTGTTTTAACATTTAATAATGTTGATCCTATAAAACATCCCGTTGCTTACAATTGGGTTATGAATGCTATCGACCCTAAAATTGGATTTGGTATAAAAGGAGGAGCTTATAACAGAGGACACCATTTAACTGGCGAACAATCATTCAAAGAACAATGGACGCCTTATCTAATTAATCCGAAAGGGATGAAACTGTTCTCAGCTTCTGAAATGGATGAGTCATGGAAAAAAGAAATATTTACTATTAATACAGAATTAGCTTTTTATTGGTCTGCACTAGGAGGAATTAATACAGGGCTATCTTCTTATAATTGTTCAAAAAGTGCCATTAAATATGCCTTGGAGCACAATGAAATTAGAGACATTTTTAAAATGTACAACAAATATGCACAACAGGTTTATCCAGCTTCTGCCAATACTGCCTTTTCTGTTTTTCATGAAGGACTAAACGCTGCCGACACCATTAAATTCCCAGAGAAAAAATTCGGAAAAGCTAAAGTAAAAAACTTGGAACGCTATACCAATATTTGTAATGCCTATGCCTCAAGAGGGGCGAAAATGGATGATTTAGAATTAGCCGCTATAGGTCAAGTGGACCAGCGAGAGAGACAAAAGGGGTATAATGATGCCGGATGGGATATTGCAGAAGGAAATTATGAACGTTTCTTATATCAAATTAAACCCGACGAAACTTCCATAGGACTTTTCAGAATTAGAGGTGAAATTGATAAAAATTCTTCTAAATACGACCGTTTTGCTCGTTCCTTCGAAAATGAAACTGGCAAAAACACCATGTTTTTTAAGTTTGATGATGAGGTGTTTGCCGCTTCAAAACCGAAAAGTTTAAAATTTACCATCACTTGGTTGGATAAAAACCCAGGTTCAATTTGGGCATTACAATACAACAACGGAAAAGAAATGAAAACAGCGCTTGAGATAAAAGGGAAGGGCGATAATCAGTGGAAAACCGTAACAGTTGATGTTGCCGACATGCAGTTAAACCATAGTGGAAAAATGGAGTCTGATTTTGTATTAGTAAATACAGATTCAATCGATGATATTTTTAACGGTATTGAAGTAAATATTCAACGAAAATAAATTAACATACTACCATAAATCTAAAAAAAAATGAAAAAAAGTTTTTATTTATTAACCTCTTCCTTCTTGTTAACAGTAACTATTTTCAATTCGATTGAAGGAGTGGCTCAAAATAAGCGCCCAAATATACTTGTTATTATGGGGGACGACATCTCCCGAAATAGTATGGGAGTGTATGGTTCCAAATATATTAAAACACCCAATTTTGATCGAATTGCAAATGAGGGAGCGCTTTTTACAAATGCCTATGTTTGTAATCCAAAATGTTCACCTTCTCGAGCTTGTTTCTTAACCGGAAGGTATTCTTGGCAATTGGAAGAAGCGGCTAATCACATTCCTGTTATACCTCCCAAATGGAAATTTTACCCTAAATTGTTAGAAAATAGCGGATATACAATAGGATATACTGGCAAAGGTTGGGGGCCCGGAGTGTATTACGGAGAACACAATCCTGCTGGTTGGGAATACAATAATATCTCACTTGTTCCGCCTTATAAAGGGATAAGTAAACAAGATTATGCGGCTAACTTCGATGCATTTTTAACCAAAAGAGATATGGAAAAGCCATTCTGTTTTTGGTTTGGAACCCATGAGGCGCACCGTAAATATGAAAAAGATTCTTATAAAAAAGAGAATAAAGATTTGAGTAAAGTTACGGTTCAAGCCTTTTTTCCTGACAATGAATTAGTTCGTGGTGATTTGGCCGATTATGGCGTAGAAGTAGAATACCATGATCGTCAAATTGGGTTAGCATTAGCCGCTCTCGAAAAGCGAGGTTTGCTTGACAATACCATTATTATTGCCACCTCAGATCAAGGAATGCCTTTCCCGTATGTAAAAGGACAAATTTATGATGAAGATTTTCATGAAGCTTTTGTAGTACGCTGGGGAGACAAAATAATTCCAGGTAGAGTCGTGACCGATTTTATTAACTTTCCAGATGTAGCTCCAACCCTAATGGAAGCAGCTGGGCTAAAACCAGACAAGCAAATGACTGGAAAAAGTTTTCTTGATGCATTAGTATCTGAAAAATCAGGGCGAATCGATGCCAAGAGATCCTATTCACTAATTGGAAAAGAACGTCACGATAATGGCACTACGGACGGGGATCAAATTGCTGTTAGTTATCCAGTTAGGGCAATTAGAACCGATAAATATCTATACTCCCACAATTATAAACCGAACAGATGGCCAGTTGGAGATCCAGAATTTAACTATAACAATTGCGATGATTCGCCAACAAAAAACTATCTGACGGGTTTAAAAGAAGGAGATAAAGATTATAATTATTTTAAGTTATCTTTTGGCAAACGCCCTGCTGACGAGCTCTTTGATTTAGAAAAAGATCCTGATTGCGTCAACAATATCGCATCCGACCCACAGTACGCTTCCTTAATCAAGGAATTAAAAACGAAGATGGAATCCGATTTAAAAAAACAAAAAGACCCTAGAGTACTTGGTAAAGGGGACGTTTTTGATTACTATCCACAGATTCGAGAAGAAAAAATGAAAAAAATATATAAAGACAAGTATTATAGTATGTTTGACAAGTTTTTCGAAAAATTCGGAAAAAAAACAGTTCCAATACCTACAGGTTTTGTTGAAAAAGACGGAGAAAATTAATTTAAATATAAAACAACAACAATGAATACAAAAAACATACTGGCTTTTGCAATCCTACTAGCTGCATTTGGGATACAGGCTCAAGAAAAAAAAACCACTAAAAAACCCAATATAGTTTTCATTTTAGCCGATGATATGGGGTACAACGAATTGGGTAGTTATGGCGGTAAAATAATCGAAACCCCAAACATTGATCAATTGGCAAAAGAGGGAATGAAGTTCTCCAATCATTACTGTGGGTCTAATATTTGTGCTCCTTCGAGAGGGACTTTAATGACAGGAAAACATACCGGTCATGCTCATATAAGAGACAATAAACCACTTCCTTATGAAGGAAATGAGCCTATTCCAGCAGCTGAAATCACGGTTGCCGAAATTTTGAAAACTGCGGGATATACAACTGGAGCTTTCGGAAAATGGGGACTTGGGTATCCAGCTTCAGAAGGATCTCCAAACAATCAAGGTTTTGACCAGTTTTATGGTTATAATGGTCAGATCCATGCCCATAATTATTTCACTTCCTATTTGCGTAAAAATGATTTAGTGGAATTAAATGCAAATATAGACGCTCCCTATTCTGCTTACAGCGCAGACATTATTAAAGATAGAGCATTAGAGTTTGTTGAAGCCAATAAAAACAAGCCTTTCTTCTTGTATTTTTGCCCTACTTTACCTCATAATCCGTATCATCAACCCGATGATAAAACATTAGAATACTATGCCAAAAAAACAGGATTTCCCATAGGAGATGCTCATTCTGAAGATTTCAGCGTTCCTAAATATGCGGCATTAACGTCAAGATTAGATCAAGAAGTAGGCGAAATTGTGGCCAAATTAAAAGAACTGAATCTATTGGATGATACCTTAATAATTTTCGCAAGTGATAATGGATCGGCACTTACTAAGGAAGAAGATAGTTATCTGCGTACTGGTGGAGATTTAAGAGGAAGAAAATCCGAAGTCTATGAAGGAGGTATAAAAAGCCCTTTAATTGCTTTTTGGAAAGGGAAAATTATTCCTGGAAGCAACAGTAATCATATCTCCGCTTTTTGGGATTTCTTGCCTACTTGTGCTGAGATTGTAAAGGCGAAAACACCAGAAAATATCGATGGAATTTCTTATTTACCTACACTATTAGGAAAAACTGACAAGCAAAAACAACACGATTATCTGTATTGGGAACGCAGCCAAAGTCAAGCCATCAGAAAAGGCGATATGAAGGCAAATTTTGTTTACGATAAGGCAAGCCAAAAACAAAATATTGAAATTTACAATCTTGCCCAAGATCCATTTGAAAAAAATAATTTAGCTGAAACAATGCCAGAGCTTAAAGCAGAATTCGTAAAACTAGCTCAAACCGCCAGAGTAGAGTCTGAAATTTTTCCATTGGTGAAAAAAGCAAAAAAAGCAAAAGTAAAAACCCATTAAACAATGAAAATCAAATATATAGTTTTAAGCTTTTTGGCTTTTACAGTTAGTTTAAAAAGCAGCAGTCAAACGAATAATAAAACAGTAAAACCTAATATTGTTTTCATTTATTTAGACGATTTAGGGTATGGAGATTTAAGTTGTTATGGTGCAACCGAAATAAAAACGCCCAATATTGATGCTTTAGCCAATGGAGGAGTTCGATTTACAAATGGATATGCCACTTCGGCAACGTGTACACCAAGTCGGTATGGTCTGCTCACCGGGGTTTATCCTTGGAGAAATAAAGACGCCAAAATTCTTCCGGGTTCAGCCCCGTTATTGATTGGTAAAGAGCAACTAACCATTCCTAAAATGTTAAAAGAAAAAGGATACCAAACTGCCGTTGTGGGCAAGTGGCATTTGGGTTTAGGAACAGGAATCGTGGATTGGAATCAACAATTAGATGCTGGACCTAATGATGTAGGTTTCGATTATTCTTATATTATGGCCGCCACACAAGATAGAGTTCCTACTATTTATATCGATAATGGTAAAGTAGTAAATCTAGACAGCAAGGATCCTATTGCGGTTAATTACGACAAAAATTTCCCCGGTCAACCCACAGGGAAAGAAAATCCTGAATTGCTCTCCATGAAATGGCATCATGGCCATAACAGTTCCATTGTAAACGGTATTCCTCGAATTGGTTATGTTTCCGGTGGAGCTAGTGCCAATTGGAGTGATGTCGATTTAGCAGATCATTTCTTGGACAAAGCACAAACTTATGTAAAAAGCCATAAAGAGAATCCATTTTTCCTGTATTATGCTTTAAATCAGCCACACGTTCCTCGTACTCCTAACCCTAGATTTGTTGGAAAATCAGGCATGGGACCCCGTGGAGATGTTATTTTAGAAGCGGATTATTGTGTGGGCGAAATAATAAAAACCTTAAAAGAAGAAGGAGTTTTAGACAATACTTTAATTATGTTTTCAAGCGATAATGGACCCGTATTGAATGATGGCTATTATGATGATGCTGTGGAGAAACTCGGCAATCATAAACCAAACGGTCCATTGCGGGGCGGAAAATACAGTCTGTTAGAAGCAGGAACACGAGTGCCATTTTTTACCTATTGGAAAGGGCAAATTAAGCCTTTAGTTTCAGATGCTTTAGTGTGCCAAATCGATTTATTGGAATCCATTGCGAAGTTGGTCAATATTGATGTTAAAAGTACAGACAGTCAGGAACTTTTAGATGTTTTTACGGGTAAAAGCGCTAAAGGAAGAACGAATTTGGTTATTGAAGCCAACACCAAAACGGCTTTTCGTCAAGGAGATTGGATGATGATTCCGCCTTATTCTGGCGATCCAATTCTGGAAGAAGTTAATATTGAAATGGGAAATGACAAAGATTTTCAATTGTATAATTTAAAAAAGGATATAGGTCAAAAAAACAATCTTGCCAAAGCCCAACCCAAAAAATTGAAAGAAATGATGAAAAATTTCGAATTGATTCGAGGGAACAGTTATAAAAATGTTGAAAAAATAGAATTGAAATAACAATGAAGAAACAAGCTGTTTTTTTAGTATTAATTACGCTATTCATTTGTTCGAAAGCTATCAGTCAAAGTAACTTAAACAATGGCGAATGCGTTCCTCTGAATCCAGAAAATTTCAATAAGGTGATTGATGGAAAACAAGTAGGTTTGTTTCTTCTAAAAAACGGAAATCTTACGGCTGCCATAACTAATTATGGCGGCCGTATTGTTAGTTTATGCGCTCCAGACAAAAACGGTCAAACAGCCGATGTTGTTCTTGGTTTTAAAACTATTGACGATTACTTAAAGGCAACAGGCGTGTATCATGGCGCTATCGTTGGAAGGGTAATCGGAAGAATTGCTAAAGGAAACTTTGAATTAGATGGAAAAACGCAATCTCTTACTATAAATAGTGGTGCCAATCACCAACACGGAGGATTAAAAGGATTTCATAATCAAGTTTGGGATGTGAAAACGGTTACAGATAGTTCCCTTGTATTGT
>Ga0209353_10001295_pt1 | contig 14278 bp, 9 predicted proteins | sample LauGreSpBDMM15SD_2_FD_187561 | JGI IMG/M metagenome (GOLD analysis project Ga0209353, IMG submission 187561) | Freshwater lake microbial communities from Lake Michigan, USA - Sp13.BD.MM15.SD (SPAdes) (version 2) | ecosystem: Environmental > Aquatic > Freshwater > Lake | place: Lake Michigan, USA...
AAATATACTTTTTTGTAGGGGCAATTGCTGACGCACATGCGCCAACCTCGACAGGCATCCTGATCTACAAGCACGATGCCGTCTTCAGATCTTTTATACATAGCGCCAGATGGGCAAGCGGCTACGCACGAAGGATTAAGGCAATGTTCACAAATCCTGGGCAGGTAAAACATGAAGGCCTGCTCGAACTCCAACTTCACGCGATCGCTTACCTGGTCATTGATCTTCACAAGGATCGGATCTTTAGGCGCTAATTCAGGCCCACCAGCTAAATCGTCATCCCAGTTAGAAGACCACTCAATTTTCATGTTCTTGCCAGTTATTAGCGATTTTGGGCGAGCAACTGGAGTATGTTCTCCTAGCGGAGCGCTAATTAGAGTGTCGTAATCATAGGTCCATGGCTCGTAGTAATCCTTAAGTCCTGGCAAATTTGGGTTGCTAAAAATTTGAAGTAAGCGCTTTAGGCGTCCCCCACTACGCAGTCTGACTTTGCCATTCTTTAATACCCATCCGCCTTGCCATTTTTCCTGATCCTCATAAGTTCTTGGGTAACCCTGGCCAGGACGAGTTTCAACATTGTTAAACCACGCATATTCCACGCCACTTCGATTAGTCCACGCTTGCTTGCACGTGACAGAACAGGTGTGGCAACCAATGCACTTGTCAAGATTCATCACCATTGCGACTTGCGCCATAACTTTCATTAGTAAACAACTTCCTGTGAACGACGTCGAATTACGGTGATTTCATCTCTTTGATTTCCAGTTGGTCCCAAGTAATTGAAGGCAAACGAAAGTTGCGCATAGCCTCCGACTAGGTGTGTCGGTTTAATTAACAAACGCGTCAGTGAATTATGAATTCCGCCACGTAAACCTGAAGTCTCCGTGCGGGGAACATCTACGGTTCGATCTTTGGCGTGATACATATACACAGTGCCCTGTGGCATTCGATGCGAAACTATGGCGCGAGCAACAACTACGCCATTGCGATTGTAAGACTCGATCCATTCGTTATCTTTGACTCCGATTATCTCTGCATCCTGCGGACTCATCCAGATTTCAGGTCCTCCCCTGGAGAGGGACAGCATGAACAAATTGTCTTGATACTCAGAGTGAATGGACCACTTTGAATGTGGAGTTAGATAACGGACAGTAATTTCTTTGCCGATGCCCATTTGTTGATCGCCATCTAGACGATGCATATTTAGCGGTGGCCTGAAGGTCGGCATATTTTCGCCTAGCTCGCTCATCCAGTCGTGATCAAGAAAGAAATGTTGGCGCCCAGTGAGAGTGTGCCAGGGCTTGAGCCGCTCAGCGTTGATGACAAATGCTGTGTAGCGACGTCCACCGTGTTCACTTCCCGACCATTCAGGACTAGTAATGACTGGGACAGGCCGCGACTGGGTATCCGAAAAATTAATTCGTTTACCCTCTTCCTCGATGGCAAGATCTGCCATCTTTTGTCCAGTTCGTTTTTCCATCGCCCGGAATCCTTGAACAGATAATCGGCCATTTGTAGTACCAGACAGGGCAAGAATGGTCTCACAGGCATGTACATCAGTAACTAAAGATGGGCGACCCTTTGCAGGTCCATCAGGAATAACTCCATTTTTTGCTGCGAGCATTTCGATCTCGACGTCAGGCATGAATGGAACACCCTTTGTGTTCATACCCAACTTTTCGGCAAGTGGTCCTAAGGCAGACATCTTTGCACCGATTTCGGTGTAGTCGCGCTCGACAACTACAAACTTAGGAGCTGTTTTGCCGGGGATTAAGTCAACTTCCCCCTTCTTCCAATCCAGAACTACGCCACCAGGCAAGGCCATCTCATCTGGGGTGTCGTGTAGCAGCGGGACGGAAACCAAATCCTTTACTTTTTCAAGGTGATTTGGCGCCAAGTCTGAAACCTTTCGCGCCAAAGTTTGAAAGATGTCGTAATCGCTTCGAGTTTCCCAAGGCGGATCAATAGCTGGAGTAAATGCGTGCACAAATGGATGCATGTCAGTTGATGAAAGATCGTGCTTCTCATACCAAGTTGCGGCCGGCAAGAGAATGTCGCCGAATAGTCCGGTACTTGTCATACGAAAATCGATACTTACAAGCAGATCAAGTTTTCCTTCTGGTGCTTGCTCTTGCCAAGTCACATCTTTGGGACGAAGTTCTTCTGGAGTTTCCTCGGCTCGAACCGCATGATCGGTACCCAGTAAGTGCTTGAGAAAATATTCATTACCTTTACTGGAAGAGCCAAGTAGATTTGCGCGCCAGATTGTTAATACGCGTGGCCAGTTTTCTTTGGCATCAGGATCTTCAATTGCAAATTGCAATTCCCCAGATTTCAGTTGGTTAGTTACGTACTCGACAGGATCCAGCCCGGCAGCTTCAGCCTGATTGACAATATCTAATGGGTTGCGATTGAACTGTGGGTAGGACGGCATCCAACCAGATCTTGCAGATTGCGCGATCGCATCAATCATCTGTTTATTCGCAAATCTGCCTTCACCCAAAGGAGTAGCGAGCAGATCCGCGCTCAGTCGGTCATATCTCCATTGATCTGATTGGACATACCAGAACGCGGTTCCAATCATTTGCCTCGGTGGACGAGACCAATCAAGTCCAAATGCAAGTTGTGCCCATCCAGTTACTGGACGACATTTTTCCTGTCCGACGTAGTGTGCCCAACCTCCCCCATTAACTCCTTGAGTTCCACACAATGTAGTCAAAGTTAAAAACGTACGATAAATCGTGTCTGAATGGAACCAGTGATTTGTACCTGCGCCCATAATGATCATCGAGCGGCCGTCTGAATCAACCGCATTTTGTGCAAACTCTCGACCGATGCGTTCGGCCATTGCAGCTGGCACTCCAGTAATCTCTTCTTGCCAAGCGGGGGTATACGGAGACGGGTCGTTGTAATCTACCGGCCATTCGCCAGGTAGACCTGGGCGACTTACGCCGTATTGAGCCAGCAAAAGATCGAACACGGTAGTTACTAACCGTTCGCCGTGGATAGTGTTCAATTTTGCAGTCGGCACACCGCGGACATGAACTCCGCCACCTTCAGTTTCTCCAATGTCAAAACGAGGAAGCGAAATTTCAACATTTTCTGTGTTGGTTGCGCCCAAAAGTGACAAAGCTGGATCAATGCCTTCTAGATCAAGATTCCATTTCCCCTCTCCTTCGGGGCCAAATCTAAATCCCAGCGAACCATTTGGAACGTGCGGTAAACCAGTAGCACTATCGGCTACGACTGTTTTGAAAAGTGCGCCTTCGCTCTTTTCGCCAAGGTCGGCAGCCGTAACAAATTTATCCGGGACTAGAGTGCCATTTTTCTCACGCAAGCTAATTAGAAACGGTAAGTCACTGTACTTTTTTACATAATCGATAAATCGAGGCACCTGACGATTAACGTAAAACTCTTTAAGAATGACGTGACCCATGGCCATTGCAAGTGCGCCATCGGTTCCAGGATGGGGAGCCATCCATTCGTCCGCAAATTTAGTGTTGTCGGCATAATCTGGCGATACCGCAACTACTTTTTGGCCTCTATATCTTGCTTCCGTCATGAAGTGTGCATCTGGTGTGCGAGTAACCGGAACGTTGGATCCCCACATAATCAAGTAGCTTGCATTCCACCAATCCGCAGACTCTGGTACATCGGTTTGGTCACCGAATACCTGCGGGGAGGCAACCGGAAGATCCGCATACCAATCGTAAAACGAGAGCATCGAACCGCCCATGAGACTTATGAATCGAGCGCCGACTGCGTGCGATGCCATGGACATCGCTGGAATTGGAGAAAAGCCGAAGATGCGATCTGGTCCATAAGTTTTTGCAGTGTAAATGTGAGCAGCAGCAATGATCTCGTTGACTTCGCTCCAGCCCGCTCTCACTAGACCACCCTTGCCACGTGCTTTGTGATAATTGCGACGTGTCACAGGATCACTTACAACTACGTGCCATGCATCAACAGGATCTGGATGTTCAGCTCTTGCTTTCCGATATGCCTCGAGAAGTACACCGCGAACATATGGATATCGAACTCGAGTTGGCGAGTAGGTGTACCAGGAGAATGCTGCCCCTCTCGGGCAACCGCGCGGTTCATATTCTGGACTGTCAGGTCCAACGCTGGGATAGTCCGTTTGTTGAGTTTCCCAGGTGATAATTCCATCTTTAACATAAACTTTCCACGAGCAAGATCCCGTGCAGTTTACCCCGTGAGTGCTTCTGACTACTTTGTCGTGACTCCAGCGATCTCGATAAAAGATATCGGCGTCGCGGCCGCCAACGAGTGCTACGGAACGTAGATCTTTTGATACCTCGCCTGGGGAAAAGAATCTCCCGGCACGCACCAAGAACTCCGCCATTGCATCATTGGATTGATCTGTGCTGGTCACCATGGACTCCTTATTAAGCTATGTAATTTGTGGGAAGGAATTTATTAGTAATCGGTAGCGTCTATTACTCTTTTCGGATCTCGATCAGCACGATTTAAGCGGGCTATACAAACCCCTTTTGTTGCAAAAACTTCCATTGACGCAATTGACACTGGTTGACCAGAGTCTTGAAGAATTTTGGAGGCGAGTGCCGTGTGGATGTCGCAGATAATTGGACTTTCGCCGACGAGAAGTTCGTACGGACATTTTGAAACGGCCACTGAATCACCAAGGCTGCTGAGCTCGGTAGTGAATCCCAAGCCTTCCAGCGATGTTGCTAAATTCGCTACTGCAGCATCAATATTTTTTGCTGGCTGAGGTGAAGGTAACATCGCAGCCCAACTAGCGGCTGCCCCTTCAACCAATTCATGTTCCCCGACTTCTGATAATCGATTAGTTAGGGCGCTTAGTAAGTGGCTGGCCATTGCTTGCGGTCGGCTCGATTTTGTGTAAAGCCATTTTGGGCGACCTCGCTGAGTCGGTGAAAGTTGAGTTCTCTCTATATCTCCAAGCGCCAAAAGTACGTTGAGGTGGCCTCGAATAGTGTTCTCATGAAGTCCAATAGCTTCAGAAATTTCAGAAATGGCAATAGGGTTCGCAGCCATTTCGATGGCCTTGCGCACTTGCTGGCGGGTATTTGAATCAGCCGTATTTGCGGTCATAGTTAGATTTATATCACACTTTCCGTGAAAAATAATAAAAATGGTGAAAAATCGTCAAAAAGTGCTTTAATGAATTTGTGACCATCCAAATGCAGGCAAACCCCAAGGGCTCCAATGAACTTGGGAGGAGGCGGGTATTGCTGTTGTCCACAACAGGCTTCACGTTGATGTTTGCTGTGTGGCTGATGTTTGGGGTCTTAGGCATTCCAATTCGGGATGAATTTGGACTATCTGATCTGCAATTTTCCTGGATTTCCGCCGTAGCTGTCCTCAACGGCGCAATCTGGCGCTTGCCTTGTGGCATATGGGCGGACCGAATTGGTGGACGAAGTGCCTTCATAATAATGCTTTCAGTTACAGCCATCCCTGCGTTTTTGATTTCTAGAGCAACCTCCTACGAGCTCCTACTTTTCTATGCCTTCCTCGTAGGTTTCGCCGGCAATTCATTTAGTGTCGGTATCTCTTGGGTTAGCGCCTGGTGGCCACAAGATCGTCAAGGTTTTGCACTCGGTGTGTTTGGCGCAGGCAATGTCGGAGCATCCATAACGAAACTTCTTGCTCCTGCTTTATTGGTCATCGTCCCAGCAGCAGGATATTTTGGAGGATTTATTCCAGGAGGCTGGCGTTTCATTCCATTTGTATATGCGATCTTGCTTATCTTGATGGCAATCGCGATGTTTATCTATGCTCCAAAAATAGATAAGAAGCCTGGCCAAGGGCGTTCGATTCGATCCATGTTGCTGCCGATGAAACAAATACGAGTGTGGCGGTTTAGTCTCTACTACGTAGTCGTTTTCGGTGCATATGTAGCATTAGCTGCCTGGCTGCCAAAGTATTACATTGACGTTTACCATTTGCAGTTACGAGACGCAGCGCTACTCACTGCATTATTTATCTTTCCGGCATCGCTGCTTCGCCCGATGGGCGGATACCTTTCAGACAAAATTGGTGCTAGGCGCGTCTTGTATGCCACCTTCGGCACAATGCTTGTCGCAACTGGAATTCTTATGATGCCTTATGGCTACATCGTTTTGACAATGCCGGACGGAACTTCTCGCGAAGTAATGCCTTGGAACATAGGTGTCGTGCAATTCACTTTCTTAATTGTTTTGATCGGATGCGCAATGGGGTTTGGCAAAGCAGCAGTCTACAAACATATCCCTGAATATTTTTCATCAGACGTTGGTGCTGTTGGAGGCTTAGTTGGTTCGTTAGGAGCTTTAGGTGGTTTCTTTATGCCCCCACTATTTGCGATTGCGCATACCTGGACCGGATTTCCGCAATCCACATTCTTAGTTCTCTTTTTAATTACTTTGGCAGCAACTCTATGGATGCACTTCACTGTGGTTTGCCTATTACACCAAGCAAGCCCTGAATTGTCACGCAAATTTGAGCATTCGCAAAACTGAAGACATTAAATGATCCACAACACTCGGGAGTAAAAATGAATAACACATCGGTACGCAGGCAAGACTGGCTTGAAACTTGGGACCCAGAAAATGAGGAGACTTGGGATTCGGGCAGGGCCTGGAGAACACTTTGGATTACCACTTACAGCCTGTCAATAGGTTTCGCGACGTGGTTCCTTGTGTCTGCAATTGCACCTAAATTAAATGCCTTAGGTTTTGAACTTTCTAAGAATCAGCTTTATTGGCTAGCAGCAATGCCTGGTCTGTCCGGTGGAACTCTGCGTTTAATTTGGACATTTCTGCCCCCCATTTTGGGCACTCGTAAGCTCGTCACGTTTACTACTTTTCTATTTATCTTTCCGCTTGTTGGCTGGGCAATAGCAGTACAAAATCCCAATACGCCGTTTTACGCTCTCCTGCTCTTAGCTGCACTGGCTGGAATCGGTGGTGGTGCTTTTTCAGGCTTTATGCCCAGTACTTCATATTTCTTCCCGAGATCAAAGCAAGGTACGGCTCTTGGAATTCAAGCTGGTATCGGAAACTTTGGCGTAAGCATTGTTCAATTCGTAACTCCTTTGATAACTGGATTCGCCCTTTTTGGTGGAGTATCGCAATCACTAAAGATCAAGGAGGGCTCGACTGAGGTTTGGTATCAAAATGCCGGATACGTGTGGGTCCCGTTTGTGGCAATAGGTGTAGTTGTCGCTTGGTTCTTCTTGCGTAGTGTTCCCGTGCAAGCGAGAGGGATTCGCGATCAATTTGATATTTTCTCGAACAAGCACACTTGGATAATGACATATCTATATGTCATTACCTTTGGAACATTCTCAGGACTAGCTGCCGCTTTTGCCCTAATGATCTACAACATATACGGTTCCAATGTATTTGGAAGTCAAGGAATCGAACCTCTGCGATATGCATTCTTAGGTGCCTTAATTGGTTCAGCAGCTCGAGTTTTAACTGGACCACTTGCAGATAGGTGGGGCGGAGCAAAATTGACCGTTTTATCAACTCTCGGAATAGCAGCCACTTCCCTTTACACGTCACAATTTCTGTCACCCACGTCTGTAGATGAATTTCCAAAATTCTTGTATGGGATGATGGCGATATTCTTCTTCGCCGGTGTAGGTAACGCTAGTACTTTCAAGCAAATGCCAATGATCTTCGAACGTCGTCAGGCCGGAAGTGTTATTGGATGGACATCAGCAATTGCGGCCTATGGTCCATTTGGATTTGGAGTTCTCCTTGCCACAATCGCCCCCGAATTGTTCTTCAAAATGGGTGGCTTCTTTGGCTTACTAGCTGCAGTCATTGCATGGTGGTACTACGCTCGGCCAAATGCTGAAATGCCATCGTAGATATTGATACACGATCAGAAGGGTCGAGGCCGACTCGTCCCACCAATCATCTAGTTGTTATCGCTCTCTTCGCTTTGTAGGTAAAAGACTCACGTGTACAAAACACGTACAACAAGCTCAGATATCAAGTGACACGAACCGACATGAAACTACATCAAAGCCTTGCTATAACTACATAAACAGACATCAAACGATATAGACCTACACGCCTAGGCCGTCCTCATAATCCGTGGGTCGTCGGTTCGAGCCCGACCCGCCCCACCGCTAATGGGTTTGCTTCAGCAATTTACCTAATCGAGAAATTCCATCCACAATTCGGTCATCTTCAACACCGGAAAAATTCACTCGAGCATGATTTGCCTCTTGCACAACTGGGAAGAAAGTAGCGCCTGGCACATAAGCCACTTTCCCCTCAGGTAGCAAAGTTTCCTTCATGAAATTGGTCGCATCAAAACCGGCAGGAAAAGTCAGCCAGATAAACAATCCGCCTTCCGGCTCAGTGAAACTAATTTCATCTGGAAAAGTTTCCCGCATGGTCGAAAGCATTAAGTCTCTCTTGCGCAGGTAATTAGGGCGGATCTTGGCAATGTGTTCATCAATGTTGTGACGCCGCAGATACTCAAGGGTGGCGTTCATGTTGAGGGTGCTGTTTTGAGTGTCCGAAGCCACTTTAAGTAAAGCGAGTTTGTCTAAAATCTCAGGACTAGCTAGCGCCCAACCAAGTCGCATAGCTGGCACAAGAATCTTTGAAAAACTACCAAGGTGAATAACTCTGCCTTGCGTGTCCAGGCTTTTGATCGTGGGTAATTGCTCCCCTACATATCTCAATTCGCGATACGCCGAATCTTCGACAACTAGAACATTGTATTTATTTGCAAGTTCTATCAAATGTTTGCGCCGCTCAAGATTCATGGTCGCGCCAGTTGGATTTTGAAACTCCGGAATCGTATAAATCATCACAACATTGGGGTTAGCAGCTAGCACCTGCGCCAAGTGATCAGTGTCCATACCAAATTCATCTGTGCGCACTGGGGCATAGTTAGGTTGCGTCGGGGCAAATGCAATTAGTGCGCCAAGGAAAGTTGGGTTTTCCGTAACGATGGTGTCACCAGGATTTACCACCAACTTTGCAGCCAGGTCTAGTCCTTGCTGGGCGCCCTGAATAATTAACACGTCATCTTGCGTGCATGGCATTCCATCACGAGTTAGTCGCTTAGAAACTTCCGCACGTAAGCCTGGCAAACCATTTGAGGCTGTGTACTGCAAGACATCTGATCGTTCTGAGACAAGCAAGCCTGAATAGATCTGATTCAATTCTTGAATTGGAAACAGGCTCGGATCCGGATAGCCCCCACCAAAAGAAATTAAGCCCGGATCGTCTCCAAGTTTTAATAAGTCCCTGATGGCCGATGGTCGCACACCACTCATCCGCTTGGAGAATTGAAATTGCGTTGTCATGAGAAATTCAACTTGCTCTCATTGCCAGATTGCAATGCCGATAAATGTTCGTCGTAATTCATGTGTTCCAACAGCGAAGAGCCGTTAATTATTTTCATTCGCAGCTCTGCTTCAAATTTCTCAATTTCTTCGGCGCGATCAATTACCGCCATAAACTCTTCGACACTTCCAACTACGATCCCATCGGCGTCACCAACTAAATAATCACCTGGCTGGACGGTTACGTTCTCAATTTGAAGTGGAATCTGGATAACGGGCAACGCAGTAGTTCCCGGGGCGCTTGGCTTTGATCCGCGAGCATAAATTGGCAGGTCTATTGAAAGTAGAACTGAACGATCTCGGCAATAGCCATCAATCACAATTCCTGTTACCCCGATTCGATGCGCTTCAGTGGCGAAGAGCTCACCTGATACGGCTCCTGATTTACTTCCGCGTACCACGAGCACATCTCCAGCTGTTGCGATTTTTAGCGCAGCCACCATTGATAGCAACCCGTCACTTGCATCAACCGTGATCGCTCGGCCAACAAGTTTCAACTCAGGTCGAACTGCGGATATTTCGCACGAAAGTTCACGAAGTGGAGTGGTCGACTTACTTGCATCGGCAAGTGATGTGCTACTGACGCGATTTAGTCTGCCAATAAGTTTGGCTAACATGTCAGAATCGAATTGGATAGACAATTTATCTTCCCTCTACAAGTTGCATGGCGCGCCTAAACGAGCCACCGGGCAATGACATTAACTCTATGGGAACGCCTGGTTCGCCATGGCACGATTGCCTCAAATGCATCGGCTACGCAAGGGGCAGTTCAATTTTCAATTATCGACCTCATACCTATATCTATGACCATAGAATTCAGAAAAGCGACTGGAAGGGTGACTATGACTACTGAGTCATCACATGTTCTCTACCGAAATCTTCGCAAGCCCTACACCACAATTGCACGTGGCAGTGGTGTCACATTGTGGGATAACAATGGCAGAGAATATTTGGATGCTGTTGGTGGCGTTGCCGTTAATGTAATTGGTCATGGCGTGCCAGAAATCACAGACGCCATTGCACGAGCTGGAGCCACAACAACCTTTTCCTATGCCGCAGTTTTCACTAATCCATGGCAAGAGGAACTCGCATCAAACATCGCAAGCATCTCGCCAATTCCCGATTCAAAAGTTTTCTTTACTTCCGGTGGCTCTGAAGCAAACGAGTCGGCTATCAAACTTGCTCGCCAATATCACCTTGAGCGTGGGCAGCCACAGCGCTGGAAAGTAATCAGTCGCTGGCAGAGTTACCACGGCAATACCCTGGGAACACTTGCCATATCTGGACGACCAAGTTGGCGAATTCCTTACGATCCTTACCTCGTTGCTGCGCCACACATTGTTCCGCCTTATTGCTACCGTTGCCCCTTTGAAAAGACCTATCCTTCATGCGGAGTTGAATGCGCGGACGATTTAGAGCGCACCATATTGCAAGAAGGTCCAGATACGATTTCGGCATTTATCGCAGAACCAGTGGTTGGCACCTCATTAGCAGGTGTGGTGCCGGTGCCCGAGTACTACGCACGCATCAGGGAAATTTGCGATCGTTATGGCATTTTGTTTATCGCTGACGAAGTGCTCACTGGATATGGACGAACAGGTAAAGCATTTTCCATCGATCATTGGGGAATCGTTCCTGACATCATCACAGTTGGTAAAGGTGTCGGCTCTGGTTACACGCCTATTGCTGCGTGCATTGCAGATCCCAAAATTGTTGACGTACTGCGCAAAGGTTCCGGGCGCTTCCTACATGGGTTCACATATGGCGGAATGTCATTAGCTTGCTTTATCGGTGTGCAGGTTTTTGACTACATTGCCAAGCACGACCTATTTACTCGAAGCGCAGAGCAAGGCGCCTACCTGCATGAGCAGTTGCACGCAATGGCCTTATCGCGTCCTGCAATTGGCAATGTCAGAGGATTGGGCTTATTCGCAGGTGTCGAGCTCGTTGCTGACCGCGATACTAAAGCGCCATTTGATAAGTCGCTAGCTGTGACAGATCGCATCGTGGCAGTCGCAGAAAGTAAGGGTTTACTCCTGCGAGAAGGATCTCCTGATGCGAATTATGGAAAAGGTGGCGACCAGGTTCAGATTAGTCCCCCATATGTAATTACTCGGGACGAGATCGATCGACTAGTAGATCTTCTAGGTCAAAGTATTGACGAGGTTGTGGGCTAACTAATGGCACCCCCGCCTTGGCTGGGCATCATTGCCGATGACTTTACTGGTGCGGTCGATGTGGCAACCGGCATCACGCAGGCTGGGCATCATGTGGTGATTGTCACTGCTCAGAAAAATTTGGCTGAGATTCAAGCCGACGTCATCGTGATTGCACTCAAAACCCGAAGCATCGATTCTGCGCAAGCAGTGTCTTTGAGCCTTAATGCAGCGCAGCAACTGATTGAGGTGGGCGTCGATCAGATTTACTTCAAGTACTGCTCAACGTTCGATTCGACATCGCAAGGAAACATTGGTCCAGTATCTGATGCGCTATCTGATTTGCTGGACGCGCAAGTTGTCGTTTTTAACCCGGCATTTCCAGCCAATGGGCGGGTGGTGCGTGATGGAAATCTTTATGTAAACGACGTCTTACTTGAAAACTCATCCATGCGCGATCATCCGCTTAATCCCATGACTCAGTCACATCTACCAACACTGCTCGCCCAGCAATCACAACATAAAAGTGTCGCAGTGTCACTTGCGGACATCAGGAACGGTTTAATGTCAACTGTTTTGCAGAGTGCCAACACTTCAGGCACCCGCTTCTTTGTCACGGATAGTGTGACTGAAAAGGATCTTTCTCTGGTCGCCAATGAGTGCGCCACGCACCGCTTAGTCACCGGAGGATCTGCTTTAGCTGTGGCATTAGCAATCCATCGACAGCCACTGGGGTCACGCATGTCATCCTGGTCAGGAACTGGACGAATGGCCATTATTGTTGGCAGCACCTCGGCGGTCACGCAACGTCAAGTGGATCACTTCCGCAACTTAAATCCAGGCAACGTCTACTGCTTATCGTGGGATGACCCAGGCGCAACTATCAGTGACGCCTTGGCGTTTCTATCACTTATCGACCCTGATAAGCCAGTACTAGTGACCAGTTACCGCTCTATCGATGATGTGATTGAGCTTCAGGCCAGGTTTGGAACAAAAGTATCAGCGCACATGGTTGAAGAAGCTAACGTAGCCGTGGCACAAGAACTTGTGCGTCAGGGAATCACTCGGTTTATGGTTGCAGGAGGTGAAACATCAGGCGCTGTTGTGACTGGATTAGGAGTCACAAGACTCGAGATCGCGCAGCAAATTAGTCCTGGTCTAGCCTGGTCGATCACTGACACCGGAATTGCACTGGCATTGAAAAGCGGGAACTTTGGGTCAGATGACCTTTTTGCAAGTGAGGGCGAAAAGTAGCCAGGCAATGACCCACCAATTTAAGTCGTAATCTAATGCGCTCTATGTCGGCCAGATTTTTTCAGAACGGCTGTGTCCTCGGTTGCACCAAAGCTCTGCATTACTAATCCAATGACCACTAAGAGCAGACCCATTGCGCCATTAAGGGTTACTGCCTCGCCCAATACAACAACGCCAAGAACTGCAGCAGTAACTGGATCCGCCAACATCATTGTTGAGGCAACACCTGGACTAATTCCTTTTAGCCCAACAATTTGGATTCCGTTGGCAATACCCATGGTTACTGCGCCAAGGTAGACGGCCAGCAAAATAGTTTGAGTAGTCCACTGCACTTGAAGTAAGTCACTTTGCACAATAAAGAACAGCCCAACGGAACCAAGTAAGAAGGCCATACCGGGTAACTGCATCGAATGGCCGCCTGCGCGAACTTCGACCTTGGCTGCATTTATGTAGGCACCAATTCCAGAACCAGCGATAACGGCATAAAGCAATCCAGTTGCATCATTGGTTTCGAGTTCTCCGATAGAGGCAATAACTAAACCTGAAATCGCAATTGCTGTTGATAAATACCAAATTCTGCTTAACCGCTCACGCAAGAATATCCAGCCAACAATTCCTGCGGAAACTGGAATGCAGCCAACCGTAATAAGGGCAGCTGTTGCTACCCCAGTTCGCTCAACTGAGGCAAAGAAAAAAGCTTGGTAAGAAGCAGAACTTGCTGCCATAATCCAAACACCCGGGCGGGTGATCAATCGCGGTAGCTTTGCAATTCGGCCGCCAAAAAATGGCGCAAGGATTAGTAATGTAATCGCGCCAATGGCCAAGCGAACAAATCCAATAACTGGAGATGGAGTGTTAACGGCATAAATTGCTGCAACTGTGCCCGCGGTGCCGGCAAGGCCATTACCTAGCAGCGAAAGTCCAACTGAGCGACCTGCATGTCGGCTTGATTTTGAGTCAGGCATTTTGACACTTAATCGTGTCACTGCGGTTCATTCCCAAAGCCTATTGCAGTGACCTTGAAACACATTCGTAACAACGGATATCTGCTCCAATCGCTAACATTAAGTCATGGAACTTGAATCAGCGCGCGAACTTGCAGAGTCCAAATTTGGCATTAAAGGTAAGGCTAGTTCGCTGGCTGGTGAGCGTAATCCAAACTTTCTAATCGAAAGCGATTCCGGGCAGTTTGTCCTGAAAATTCATGATGCCTCAGAACTCTCGCAACTTGAGATTCAACAACTTGCGCTAACAAGTCTTGAATCGCTAGCTAGTTTTCAAACTCCCAACTTTGTGCCTGCTAAATCTAACCAGTTGCTCGTTGATGCTGGTAACGGCAAGTTCGCTCGAATGCTGGCCTGGATACCAGGTGAGTTGTGGTCAGCAAGTGAAACTGCTGAATCTCATAAAATTGCCCTGGGTCGATTAATCGCAACTGTAGACCATGAGCTTGCGAGCGTTGATGTCACAAAATACCGGAGCGTACTTGATCGACCATTTGGCTGGAACG
>Ga0209353_10001298_pt1 | contig 14264 bp, 13 predicted proteins | sample LauGreSpBDMM15SD_2_FD_187561 | JGI IMG/M metagenome (GOLD analysis project Ga0209353, IMG submission 187561) | Freshwater lake microbial communities from Lake Michigan, USA - Sp13.BD.MM15.SD (SPAdes) (version 2) | ecosystem: Environmental > Aquatic > Freshwater > Lake | place: Lake Michigan...
GATACCAGATGATTTAAAAGCCTTGTATAAAACAGTTTGGGAAATTAGTATGAAAAGTGTTATTGAACAAGCTAGAGACCGTGGTGTTTTTGTTGATCAAATGCAATCTATGAACTTGTTTATGGCAAATCCTAATTATAAACGTTTAACATCTATGCATTTTTATGCATGGAAGAATCATCTTAAAACAGGAATGTATTATTTGAGAAGTAAATCAAGTTATTCAGCTGGGAAATTTTCAATTGATGCAAATTTAGAAAGAACTATTCGTGAAAAACGAGAACTTGGTGAAGAACTTAAACGAGAAGAAGAGGAAGCCATACTTATGTGCAGTAGAGAAAATCCTGAAGCTTGTATGTTATGTAGTTCTTAATTGCCCTAAAATAAATGATCTCCATCACAACTACTTGAACTACTACTTGAACTACTACTTGAACTACTACTTGAACTACTACTTGAACTACAACTTTTATGTTTTTTATGGTGTTTTTTATGATGTTTTTTATGGTGTTTTTTATGGTGTTTTTTATGGTGTTTTTTATGGTGTTTTTTACAATCTTTTTTACATTTACATTTAGCATGATTTTTAACTTTAACGTGTGGTTTATCTATACATAATTCTATTTGTGGCGATATTTCTACAGACATTGGTATTTTTTGTGGAGAACATTTTTTTTGTGAACATTTTTTAGTCATTCTAAATATTGTATATTATAGATACAATATTAAAAATAATCATTTTGTACACAATAGCCGGTATTTATTTTGTTTTTTCTTTACAAGGTGTACAAATACACACAGCTTTGTTTTTAAGAGTTATTTTAGGTTTACCAACGCATATTGTAATATCTGGTTGGATTTCTACATTCATTGGAACAGGAAAAATTTCACAAGGTTCAGGAGGACATTCGTCGTCTACAGGTGGGTCTACAGGTGGGTCTACAGGTGGGTCTACAGGTGGGTCTACAGGTGGGTCTACAGGTTTTGGTACAGGTTGGTCTACAGGTTTTGGTACAGGTACAGATGCAGGTGTAGTGTTAAAGAAATCAGTATTTGAGGCGGGTGTGGACATTTTGTTTTTTTTGTTTTTTTGGTATACTATACACCAAGAAAAAAAAAATGCGTAATTATTATGTTTTTCAACTAAAATGTTCATTTCGTGTATGTTACACTTTGTTTAAATTTAATTAGTATTGGTCAAAATTAAATTTTTCCCAAGCACCTTTACCGCCACCAAATTGAGGAATACCAGTCCCTTTACATCCATCGTGATTGTGACATCCATCAGCAGCTTGTAAATATCCTTTGTTACCATTAATAGCATAACTCTTGTCACGTCTTACCATATTATTTTCAATAGTCCAGTAAAAATCATTAGCTAATTGGGTGATTTTCTTACCATTCACGTGTTCATTTCTAACAGAAATGTTCTTATCATTCCCAACATTTAAAAACCAATCGTTTACATCACCTTTATGAAAACGTAAATCACCATCTGCACTACCATGAGGTTCCAAGTACCAGTTTCCTATCTTAAGTCTAGGAACTTCTAAAGTCTTTACACCTGTTGGAACTTTACATACTTCACCATCTGCGCACCACATTGTGTACTTTTTATCATATAAAGCTGCTTTTATAGCATCTTTGCTAGATGATAAGTCACCTGTTTCACCTTTGTCACCTCGTAAAGCACTTCTATATTTGCCACTTGTATCTGTAAGAGTATCTGCAAGTGTTTTTGCGAATTTCTCATTATCTGCTAATGCTGTTGCTATAGGCGTCATTCTATCGGCATTTGTTGTAAATGATTGAGCTACTGATTCCGCTATTGCACCCGGATTTTTTAACACTTCTGTTGATAAATCACTCATACTTAATTCATTTTTTAACTTTAGGTAATCAAGGTTTTTAACAACACCTTGTATTGCTTTGTCATCTACACTTGTAGTTTCTAAAGCCTTTACTTTAGTTTGTAAATTTTTGACAGATGTTTTTAAAGCTGTCAAGTCACTTTTAGAAGCCGTTGCGCCCATATGTTATATTATAATCTAATAAAATTAAATTTGTCAAAATATCTGTATAATACTATTCTTTATAATTTTGTGTAATTTTGTGTAATTTTGTGTAATTTTGTGTAATTTTGTGTAATTTTGTGTAATTTTGTGTAATTTTGTGTAATTTTGTGTAATTTTGTGTAATTTTGTGTAATTTTGTGTAATTTTGTGTAATTTTGTGTAACTTAAAGCGACGTTGATTTTACATGATTTGGTATTCAAGTTTAAGTTCCGACTTTTTATCAAAAATTTAATTAATTACTTGCTGAATTATGGTTATTTTTTTTATATATTAATTATAAAATGCCTGATAAGAAACCTTCTGTAAAACGTACAAGGCGTACAGATCATAAAATGACATTGGCTGATTATATTAGAAAACACTCTCCTATAAAGGCTGGGTTAAGAATTCCTGATGAAGATAAACCTTTAGCAAAATACAATAAAATTATGAATAGACTTTACCTTGGAAATTTCCAAGCTGCTAAAGACAAAGATTTCTTCAAGAAAAAAAACATAAGTGCTGTATTAAATTGCTCTAAAGATATACCAAATCATTTTGCAAGCAACAAAAACATTGAATATATGAGAATCCCTGTAGACGATTCGTTAAAACAAAAAGATTATGACTTGATGTTTGATTTTATGCCGGTCATTGTTGCCTTTATACATAAACACATTGTTATGCAGAGAAACAATATACTCATTCATTGTTATGCAGGGAGACAAAGGAGCGCTATCAGTGTAGCGGTATATTTAGTCGATAAATATGGTCTCGATCCTAAAGAAGCTTGTAAAGTGGTACTCGATAAAAGACCGGAAGCATTTCACTTTGGCAAAAGTTTAAATTTTGACCAAGCTCTTAACAAATATTACAGAACATACAAGAAAAAGAAACCATAAACGATACGTAATATGTATATTTTATAATAAGATTAATTTAATCGTTTAATAATATTTTTATTAAATTATCTAATTTAAAGATAATGTTATTAATAAAAATATTACAAATGAATGTAGCACCAAAATTAATAAACTTTAGTGAATTAGTAAAAACAAGTAATACCACACTTTCATTAAATATACAAGATCGTTTAGTAGAAAGATTAAATACAGATTTTACAGACGACGAACAACGGTGGTATGTGGCTAATTTATATATGTATATGAATTATCACCCAACAGCTGACCATCCAATCAATTTAGAACACGTATTTAAGATGATTGGCTTTGCAAATAAAGGTAATGCAATGAAAACAATTAAAAGTAACTTTACAGAAGGTGAAGATTACAAAACAGTTTTTTTCCGTATGGAAAAAAACCCTAATATTAAAAATTTGGGTGGAAGACCACAAGAAAAAATTATGTTGAATGTAGATACTTTTAAGAATTTATGTATGTTAGCAAAAACGGATCGGGGTAAATCTATAAGGCGATATTATGTTAAATTGGAAAATGTTTATAATGAGTTTATTAAACAAGAAATAAACGAACAAAAACAAATCACTGAGAACCAACAACAAAAATTAATTGAACAACAACAAAGAATAGAATTATTAGAACATAAACCTAATACACATGGATTTAACTCTAGACGTACAGGGTATGTTTATATGATAAATGATAGATCTAAACCTGGACATTATAAAATTGGTATGTCATATGATGTAGATAAACGTTTATCAAAGTTAAATACTGCTTCAAGTGAAGCAACGTTACAAATTTATCACGAAGTCAAAACATATGATTGTGAAACATTGGAAAATACTGTTCATAAAATTTTACAACCATTTAATATACCACGTCGTAGAGAATGGTTCTTTTTTTCTAACAATACAGAATTACAATATGCATTGCAAATTTTACACGAAACACATACATTTTTAAATAAATTTGACTTTAAAACATCCAATGACATAATTGCGTACGTAACTAATAATACTCTTAAGCAACAAGCAAATAAACAACCAGTAGAACAACCAGTAGAACAACCAGTAGAACAACCAAATAAACAATCACTAGAAACATCAGAAGAAACATCAGAAGAAACATCAGAAGAAACATCAGAAGAAACATCAGAAGAACAAATCGATGAACAAATAGAATTACAACAAACAGAACCACAACAAGATTTTATAGAAACAAATGTATATAAATTAACTGGGCAGAATCTTAAAAATAAAACAGGTAAATACAAAGGTGTTTTTTGGTGTACAGAAAAATCTAAATGGAGAGCTGCTTTAAAAATTCATTATAAAGAGTGTTTTTTAGGTTATTTTGATACAGAACTTGAAGGAGCAGTAGTATATAATGATTATGCGTTATTCTTAAATAGTACACGAAAAACGAGTTATGCTATCAATGATATTCCAGATTATAACCCAAATCCAAGAGATGTTTTAAAAGAAAATTTCGAAAATGGAATGGAAACAAATACATCTAAATACATTGGTGTGAGTTATGATTCTAATAGAAAATATTATGTTGTTTCAATTAAATATAAACGCAAAACATATCATCTTGGGAACAATAAAGATGATGTAGAATGTGCAAAGTTATACAATCAACAAGCCCTGTATTTTAATAATACTTTCGGTACTAATTACAAGTTAAATCATATATTTACTTATGTTACAGAAGCAGAAAATATATATGAAAACCTAATCGAAAATAAAATGAACAAAAAATCTAGTAAATATTATGGTGTTACAAAATGTAAATCTGATAAATTTAGAGCAATACTTGTATATAACAAAAAACAAATACATTTAGGCACGTTTACAAATGAATTAGATGCTGCAATAGCTTATAACAAACGAGCACAACAACTTAATCTTGAGAATGGTTGTAAATATAAAATCAATCAGATTTAATATCAAATTCGGTATATATATATTTATCAAATTCGATTATATTTATCAAATTCGATTATTTATCAAATTTGAATAAAATTACAGTGGAACAGTTAATTAAAATAATGTTTTTTTATAGTTTTCATTTATAATTTCTAATACATATGTGGCAAGACCATCAATGCTATTTATTTCAATAGAATTAGAATCCTTTTCTAATCGTTTAATTTGTTGTTTTAAATATTGTTTATCGAAGAAATTTGATACTGGAATACCCTCAACGCCTATTTTTTCGTCTATATCAAAATATTCCGTATATTCCATAGGTTTTGAATTTAACACATCTAGTAATTTTTTTAAATTAAATTCGTTTATAATATTATTACTGCGTTTTTTGTCTAAAATAGATGTATCATCACGCATAACTTGAGGAAACATTTTTTGAACTAATCCTTTCTGATTTAAAATACCTCGATAATTATCTTTACTAAAATATTTATCTATATCAAAATCTCTAATATCTTTTGATACATAGTTCATATTAATAATCTCCTTAGACAAAGGTTTTTCAATTTTTAATATATTTTCGACACGACCACCAGTTTGAGAAGGTTGTGTTGTTTTTACACGATATAACAATTTTGCAACATTAGCAGGTCTATCCAACCATACATAATCTAACATTGGTTTAGGACCTTTTATAATATCAGTAATATGATAATTACACGGTAACGAATAATAAGACTCTTCATAAAAAGGATATTCTATTTCAAATTGTTTTTTTAATCTCACCCATAAAGAATTATAATCTGTAGTGCGCAAACCATTTTTAACCCGTGATTTATTTATTAGAATCATATTGTCTATTACCATAGAACATAATCTAAACAAATCGTAATGTTTATTACGTTCATTAGATTTTATTCCAAAACAATATGTAATAATTCTTCCATTATCATCATACTTTGGAGCATTACTAGTGTTGTATTTGTTAAATATGTTATTAATTATAATTTTACGAGCAAAATCTTTTGTTATGTTTTTTTTTTGTAATTCTGCTTTATGCTTAATTATCCAATTTGAAATTTGTTTATCTTTACTACAAAAGTTTGTACAATTCTTCTTACGAATATCAATATTATTATTATCACAATCACACTTTTGATCCTTTGTGACTACCCAATTTGAACTTAATGCAGTTTGATACTCTGCAAAGTCTTTATATTGTTTACCAGGTAATTTATCCTCATCTGTATATGATACATTTCCAGTTTCTTTTGGTATAGTATTATTTTTAATATTTTTTGTTTCTTTATCTACACATATTGGATTTACGTAACATCTTCCATAATCAATGATAGTAGGAACTATTGATGTAGACAAATTTATATCTTTACCATCTATTTGTAATGTTGTTGATATATTGGAATTTAAATGAGTTAATAATATATTACTTGTATGTAAATCATAATGTGTAAACTGTAAGTTTTGATACGCTACATCTAAATTTGTCAATACAATAATTAATATATCAATGATATTCAATTCTAATTTATTAACTTCATCATCATCAATATTATCGTAAAGTTTATTAATGTAATCTGTAAAAGATTCTGTTTCAATTTTAGATGGATAATCTACAAATTCTGTAATCAAATGAAATTTTGATTGAAAATTAGGATCACATAATAATAACGTGGATAAATCAACTTGTATATACGTATATGTACCGTCAGGTTTTTCTATTGGTATCAATGTGCGATCAAGACCACAATTAGTTTTACCGTATGTCAATGAAAAAATATGTGGTTTATTTTCCAATGTTAATAAATTTAAAGCAATTCCTATATAATATTCATATGTTAACGAATCGGAAGTACTGCTTAATGGTACCTTTACTAAGAATTTTTTTCCACTTGGTGAATCTCCTTTGAATTGTATTATAAAAGCTGTTCCATTTGCAGAATTTGGTGGAATTTTACCTACTATGTCAAGACATTTTCCATTTAGATTATATATTTCCATAATTTTAAAAATATCCTTATATTTTGTTAATTGTAATTTTCGATCATCTTTAATTTTTCCCGTATTAATACCAGTGTAAATTAATAATTCTTTTAAAACATCATTAATACTTTGCATTATATATATATTATATAAAGAGTATTTTAAATTTATTTAAATTAAATACGACACTGATATTAACAAAAAAAATTTGTTTGTTAATTATATAACAAACCCCAATGAAATCTAAGTCCACAAAACGTACGGTCGCAAAAAAACGTACGTCCGCAAAACGTAAATCTGTAAAACGTACGTCAGCAAAACGTAAATCTGTAAAACGTAAATCTGTAAAACGTACGTCTGTAAAACGTAAATCTGTAAAACGTAAATCTGCAAAACGTAAATCTGTAAAACGTACGTCTGTAAAACGTACGTCTGCAAAACGTACGTCAGCAAAACGTACGGTCGCAAAACGTACGGTCGCAAAACGTAAATCTGTAAAACGTACGTCTGCAAAACGTAAATCTACAGATAAAGAAAAGGTGAAAGAATGTATTAAACGTAAACGTCGTTCTCGTCGTGTTCGATCAGCACCAAAGTGTCCAGTAGATAAATGCTATTCTGCTTGGAGACGTGCTACTAAATGTTAACGTTGGTAGTTTATAAAAATATCATTAAATTCATTAAATCATTAAATTCATTAAAATTATTTAAATTCGTTAGATACGTATCGAATTTAAAATTAATGTTTATATAAATAGATATATACTATGAATGATGATAAAAAATTAAGGGTGTTGTTTAGAGGGTGGTTTAATATACCGCATAGTTATAGTATGGTGAATTGTTTTCAGATTGTTAATTTGTACAAGAGTTACAAGGACAATATAGAATTTTATATTGAGGAAATGCCATATTTTAGACAAGAGTGGAATGCGGTGAAAAAGTTGGTATACAGTGAAGAATACAATCAGATTGTTAGAAATTTTAAACAGTGGAATGGCGAGACTATTGATATGGTTTATAGTATTACATATCCTTATAATATGGATATGGTAACAATTGCTGGTAAAACTGTTCCTAAATGTGTATTTTACACATCAGAGTTTGCGACGTTAGATTCAAATTATTTTAGTTGTACAAGTAATGATTTAACGAGTGATGATAAGATTAAGGAATATATTTCAAAAACGACTAATTTGTACATGACATCACCTAGTATGTGGTCATCTTTAGGTATGCATAAATATGGTTTACCAGATAGTAGAAATAAGATTATTACTCATGGTGTAGATCCTGATTTATTTAGATATGATATTACAAGAAGAAGTAAAGTTAGGGAGTTTTACAAGGTAAAAGAGACAGATATTTTGATGATTAATATTGGATCAATGACACGAAACAAGGGTATGTTGTATATAATTCAAATTTTGAATATTTTGGTGAATCGTTTAGGTAAGAGATTTTATAAATTGTTGTTAAAGGGGACTGGTGATTTGTATAATTCAAAGGCATTTTTAGAAATTTATTTTACAGAATTGCGTAATGCAAATGCGATATCATCTGAGGAGATGAATGTTTTATTACAAGAAAACATTATTTTTACGGACAAGACACTTAGTTATGAAAAGATAAATGATTTGTTTAATGCTGCAGATTTGTATTTTTCTCCTTATTTTGCAGAAGGTTTTAATTTGACTTCTTTGGAAGCATTGTCTGCGGGTTTACCTGTTGTAATACCAGAAACTGGTAGTACGAAGGAATACATTAGGAATATTTATGATAATGGAGGACATGAACATGTTTTATATATACCATCAAAAGTTATAGAAGATGATCGTGGATTTAAGCAAAACAATATTGATTTTAAGAATTTATTGGATGTTTTTTTGGAAAATGAAATGAAGATTCGTGATTTACAAAAGCAGAGGTCAGAAAGTGGTGTGGATAGTTATAAAGCGATGAAGGATTATATAGGTAGGGAGTATAGTTGGAAGAGAGTAGCTGAATTGATGTTTGGTTATTTCAAGTATATATGTGATAATTAATTGTGATAATTAATTGTGATAATTAATTGTGGTTGTTGTTTGTGATAATTAATTTAACTAATTGTGGTTGTTGTTTGTGATAATTAATTTAACTAATTGTGGTATTAGAAGTTTTTTTTCTTTACAATTAATAAGAATGGATATAATAATACTGTTGTTATTAATTATGGGTGTGGCATTTGTTACAATTTCATGGGCTAGAGCTGATTTAAAATGTTCACCGCCTAAAATTGTTTATAGATATGTTCCTAAACATACATTAGATGTACAATTTGGTACAGAAAATTCACCATCTGAGATTTTTAAAGATATGTTTACAAAAAGTAGTCCTTGGATAGGTGGTTATGGTTTAGGTAACAAATCATTTAGTACAGAAATGCGAAATACTCCTAAAAAATCAGAGTCTAAGGCTCCAGCTCCAGATCAAGGTGATGAAGAAGGTGGTGAGGATTAATGCTGTGTTGGTACAAATTAAATAATGAACACTTTTTTAATGATATAATGTGTTATTCGTATAAACTTATTTTCCAAATCAATTATAAATAAAAGTGATGTTCTCGTCATTTAGGTCGATTATTATAGATTTTTACATAATTGTAAAGGATATTGTTAAGATTGATTTAGTGAAAATTAATCCATTTTCATTCAAATTAATTCGTCAAGTACCGTTAATAGAGGGGTTAGTTGTATTTGATGGATTAATAAGTGCTTGTAAGTTTAGTGTAGAGTATATATATTACAAGATAAAAGATAATGTTTTGGTTACAAAAGGTGATTATATCAATGAAACATTAAGAAAAGATTTTATAGGATCTTATAGTTCTATGAATAAAATCGATATGATTGACAGATATATTATTTATGGGTGTGTATATATTTGTTATGGTTTGATTAGTTGTTGTTTTGATCAAAATAGTAATATAAATGTTGTATTGTATTGGTCATGTTTTACTGTGACTTTGCCGGTTATTCAAAATAGATTATTGGGTTTTAACCAAGTTGGTAAAATGTATGAGGATTACAAGAAAGATAAACGGATATTTGTATCATATTCTTTATCAAAATTTATAATATCTAATATTCAAGATTTGGATAGTTCAATTGATCATATACAAAATTATCATATATTTGTTTTATACAAGTATTTTACATTTGATTTAGTATTAAAATTTGTGAAATCGTATGTTTTTATTTTTGTATTGAATTATTTAAGGGATTCTGAAGTGACATATTATTATTATAAAGCAATAAAATTGGCGTATTATTATAGTACGGGTTATCTGTTTAATTCAATAACAAAGACTGATTCTATTTATATATTAAATGTAGTTATAAAGGAAAAACGTTGGTTTGATATAGATAAAATAGAAATAGTTCATGCATTTTATAGTATAATAACTGAGAAATATAGTAGTAAAAATACAATTACGACCACATTACAATTTAATTTTATAAAATTTTGTACTTTATGGAGTATAGTATGTTTTTTAAAAATGTTGACAGCTCAGATAGTAACAGTGTTAAGCTTAGTTTACTTGGGATGTGTTGAATTTGTAAATCCTGTTTATAATTTAGATAGATTAAAAAGGTATATTACGGTTTTGTGTATATATTGTTTAATTTTAACAAATGTAAATGATTTATTTATAAGTGGTGTTTTTGTATTAAATCATGTGATCATTTATATATTTGAGGAAATTGTATTTTTTGTGAGAAATTTGGAAGATATTAAAAAGATTTTAAGTTATTATATATCTGATGATAAAAAAATTTTAAAAACATATTCTAAACGTTTCAAGGGGAGTGGTATAAAAGACAATGAGTATGTTTTTATAACACGAGGTAAATAAAAAATTTTGTTGTGAGTAAAAATTTTTTATTTTTTTTAGATGGATATTTTAATAAATACATCTTATGAGTGTTCGCATGTATGATAATGTTGATATATCAGCTATAAAGTTTGATAATAAACCTTATAAAAAGATAAAAACAATAAATATGGATAATGTAATTGTAAAGTCTGTTTATTATATAGATATTTCTTATAAGGGAGAGCCTCTTTATGTTCAAATACCTAAATGTAGATTAGAAAGTTTTTGTGAACATGATAATTTGGTGACATTATTAGTAGATAAGTATTTTTATGAAAAGTTTTTAGAACGTCTAGAGACAAAGATAATTGATACAGTTTACAATAATTCTGAAAAGTGGTTTGGTGGTAAAAGATTTACAATGAATAAAATTTCCAACTGTATAGTATCATTTGTTGAAAAAATAAGTGCAGCAGACCTAGATGATGATTATAGATTTACAATATCTCTTGGTAAAAATATAATTCTATATGATAGATGTAATACTCGTATAAATTTAGATGATATAAAAATGTTAGAGTCTGATATGTTAGAAGTTGTTTGTATTTTATGTATTGAAAATTTACAGTTTATAGATAATTTGTTTACATGTAATGCGGTTGTTGAACAATTAAAATTATACAAACAACAACGTTTGGTTGAATATTCTATAATAGAAAGTATATCAGAAAATGTTTCTACAGATGTTATTTATGAAGATAAATGTACTGAATCTTCGGAAAGCGTATTAGAAGATGAATATTTTAAAGAAACTTGATATTTTTTATCTTGGGAGTTATTAAATGTTATATGACGGTCTAGGGCATTCTAGATTAATAAGCGTTATTTACAGAACTCGATCGGCTATTTTAATACAACGTTGGTGGAGGAATCAGTTAGTGAAGCGTTTGTTTAGAAAAATAATATCGGAAAAGATTCAAAGGGAAATTGTACTTCGATAATTAATTAAAAAATTGTGGTTATTGATAAAAATTATTTTAGTTCATATATGTATATTAATATGTTCGAACAAGAACTTGATAATTTATTACAAAAAAATTGGTCTGACGAAGAAAGACGTCTGATTTCGCTATTGATGGAAAATGTAATCTATTACAAAAAATTAATACCAAAAAGTTTAAAACAAGATATAATGAATGCTTTACAGATGTGTAATGTTTTAAAAACAGAATTGGAAATTTATAGAGCAAAATGCAACTGTCTTGAGTCTAGAAATGTATCTACTCCTGATGAAATTGAAGAAGAATGTAAATGCGAACAAGAATCTAAAAGTGAAATGTAAATGTAAATGTAAATGTAAATGTAAATTTGAAATGTAAATGTAAATGTAAATGTAAATTTGAAATGTAAATGTAAATGTAAATGTAAATGTAAATGTAAATGTAAATGTAAATTTGAAATGTAAATGTAAATGTAAATGTAAATGTAAAAAAATTAATTGTCAAAAGACACGTTTATACCAAATTACATAGTTTTTATTTTTATAAAACATTTTTTTATAAATGAAACGCGATATTGCGTTTACTTTTTTTCTTTATTAATTGTATAAAATGGCAAGTGTTTATACAAATTTATACTTTAATCAACCTATTGTTGTGCTCGATACAACAACTGCTAACCCAACTAGTGCATCGTTATTATTATACGGAGGATTTACTTCATTAGGAGCTGCAAGATTTGGTGGTTTAACAACCTTTGTTAATTCAACAGAAAGTACATCTACTTCTAATGGTGCGGTTATAGTAACTGGCGGTGTTGCTATTCAAAAAAATCTTAATGTAGGGGGAAATACAGTTTTATCCGGAGGTTTAACTGCAGGTTCGTTTTTTACAACTGACATTAACACCACAAATCTTACTACAACTAATCTATTGTCAACAAATATTACATCATCTTACTTATCTATTGGTACAGCAACGATTGCAAACTTATTAAATACAAACATTACTACATCGCATATTAATGCAACTGATATGACAATTTCAAGTTTATTAGCTACAACTCAAATTTCTGCAGGAGCTTTTTATGCACCACAATCCACTATCACTAACTTGGTTACTACAAATTTTACATCTGCATCCTTTGCCACTACACAATTAATAGCTAGTAATATTACAACAGGTATTCTTTTAGCAAATACATACGTAAGTGCTGCAAATATTTATGCTCCAAGTGGAACAATAAATAATATCGTCGCAACTGCTATGAGCACTGGATCAATCGATGCTACTGGTATGACTGTTGCTACCATTCTTGCTACTAGCTCTATTAGTGCCGGTAACTTGTATGCACCAAAAGCAACTATCAGCAATGTCGTTGCTACTGCTATGAGCACTGGATCAATCGATGCTACTGGTATGACTGTTGCCACCATTCTTGCTACTAGCTCTATTAGTGCCGGTAACTTGTATGCACCAAAAGCAACTATCAGCAATGTCGTTGCTACTGCTATGAGCACTGGATCAATCGATGCTACTGGTATGACTGTTGCTACCATTCTTGCTACTAGCTCTATTAGTGCCGGTAATTTGTATGCACCAAGTGCAACTATCAGCAATGTCGTTGCTACTGCTATGAGCACTGGATCAATCGATGCTACTGGTATGACTGTTGCCACTATTCTTGCCACTAGCTCCATTAGTGCTGGTAACTTGTATGCACCAAGTGCAACTATCAGCAATGTCGTTGCTACTGCTATGAGCACTGGATCAATCGATGCTACTGGTATGACTGTTGCCACTATTCTTGCTACTAGCTCTATTAGTGCCGGTAACTTGTATGCTCCAAATGGTACTATAGAAAATATTAAAGCTACGGCTGTTACAGTTGGAAGTGTCTACTCAACTCTCGGTTCGTTCTCTACATTAGGAACTTCTTGGCTTGGAGCTTCAACCATCACTGCTGCTAATATGTACTTGTCAGCAGATTTGTTTGTAGCTGGTACTATCACAACCGTCAATATTACTACAACAAACCTTCTTGATACCAACTTCTCTGGTGGAATTGCAAACATTAGTCAAAATTTAGTCGCTTATGGTAATAGTAATACTCTTGGTTCTATTTTTACAACTGGTGGTAATGTAGGTATTTCAACAAACGCACCTGATTATACACTTGATGTTAACGGAACCGCAAGATTTGTAAATGGTGTTATGGCAAACACTGGTATTACATCAGGTGCCCTTAATGTAACTGGTGAATCAATCCTTAATGGAGCTGTTACCGCTGGTGCACTTACTGTTACTGGAGCTTCATTCTTACACCAAGGTGTAAGTGCTGGATCTTTGAACGTAACTGGTGAATCAACTCTTAATGGAGCTGTTACCGCTGGTGCACTTACTGTTACTGGAGCTTCATTCTTACACCAAGGTGTAAGTGCTGGATCTTTGAACGTAACTGGTGAATCAACTCTTAATGGAGCTGTTACCGCTGGTG
>Ga0209353_10001302_pt1 | contig 14245 bp, 16 predicted proteins | sample LauGreSpBDMM15SD_2_FD_187561 | JGI IMG/M metagenome (GOLD analysis project Ga0209353, IMG submission 187561) | Freshwater lake microbial communities from Lake Michigan, USA - Sp13.BD.MM15.SD (SPAdes) (version 2) | ecosystem: Environmental > Aquatic > Freshwater > Lake | place: Lake Michigan...
CTTTTTCTTTTTGAAAGGGCTTTGGCCCTACTTTTTCTTTTTGAAAGGGCTTTGGCCCTACTTTTTCTTTTTGAAAGGGCTTTGGCCCTACTTTTTTTAAAAGTAACTAAAGTAACTAAAGTAACTATTCTTTTGTGGTTAATTTGCCGCTTTTATATAAATTAAAAAGTTTTTCTTTAATAGCAGTTTCTTTATCGTTTTCCTTTTCTTTTTGTGTAGCAATTTTAGGATCAGGGACGTAGATAATATTGTTTTTTAACTGAACACTCCATGTAATATTTTTTGCTGTATTGACCAACATAATATAATCTGGAAAGGCTACTTTCATGAGTAGTCCACCTGTTCTAAATTGTTTTGTATCTGTATTATAATATCTAATCCACGTTTTAAAATTGGGCAACTGTGTTAGTAATTGTTTTTCTTTCATTGTTTTTAGTGGTATATAATTTTCTAGACGTTGTAAAATTTCATCTCTATTAAAATTGTCTTGACGACTACCTCCTTTTGGTTTTTTATAACCAGTGCTATTTAAATTACTATATTTAACATCTCTACAATACACAGAAGAACTACCTTGCCCTCCATCAGAATTATATTCCTCTGTAAAGGTATCAGTTTCAGATCCAGCCTTTTTTATAATTCCACGTCTCATATTAATTTATAACATTAAAAAAAGTTTATCAATTTTTTATTTATTATATTAAAGTAAAAGACAATTTTATGTTTGGATATCTAAAGAAAAGTAGAGACGTAGATCAAATCATACCTGGTTTATGGTTAGGAAATTACAAATGTGCTTTAGATAAATCATTTTTAAAATCAAAAGGAATTAGTGTTATTATCAATTGCACACCTAACAAACCTTTTATTACAGAAATGGAAAATGATGACAATATGAATATAGAAACATATAGGATACCGGTAAATGATAGTTTATTAGAATGTGATATCTTACTTATGCAAGATTATTTTAAAATAATTATACCACTATTATTAAAAAAATATATAACTGAAAAACGTAGCATTCTTATACATTGTCAAGCTGGAAAACAAAGAAGTGCTATTTTAACAGCTGTTTTATTAAAAATATTACACGATAAAGAATACATTAGTTTAATAAAAATACCCCCTTATGTATACGGAAAAGAACAATTTAAATACATATGTAATTATATGCTGTCAAAACGCCCTCAGGTTTTTACTTATGGATTACGTGTTAATTTTGAAAAATCTTATATAAGATTTTTTGGAATAGGTAATTAATTTTTCTATTCTATTTATTTTTTTATATTCTATTTATAATGGAAGAGAATATTACAAATAGAATAGAAAAATTTGTAAATTGTATGAATGTATATACAAAATTATACCTTGACAAATATGTTCATAAAACTATCAAATCTATTTTTTCTAAATGTAAAAAAATATCAAGTGGAATAGAAGGAGTTGTATACAAAGTCATTTTAGGCAAAAACAACAAAAACGACCCTCTTATTTTAAAACAAATCGACTTGAAAAAACTAAAAATAACCAAAGGTGTTAAATCAGTAATGTTAAATGCAAGACCTGAAGATGTATATCATATTTTTTATACAACTCGTAATTTTAATTACCCTAGTTTAATTGAAGTGGTGGCAAATACATTGACAAATCAATTAGTCTTACAAAATGTTTGTCCACATTATATTTTAAATTATCATTGGAATTATGATAATAACACTATCAATTTATACAATGAATATGCTACATTTGGTGATTTCTATAAATGGACGAAAATGGATCATTCTCATGAAACGTGGATGAATGCTCTTTTTCAAATTCTAGTCGGTCTTTACGCTATAAAGAAATATTATAATATGCATCACACTGATTTTCATACAGGTAATATACTAGTTCATAAAGTAAAACCAGGAGGATATTGGATTTATACAATAAATCGTAAAAATTATTACGTTCCAAATTTAGGATATATTTTCTTACTTTCAGATTTCGGATTTGCATGGATTCCTAATAAATTATTAGTAGAATGGCATTATAAAGATAAACTATCACATCTTACAAAAGTTGGCCTAGAATTTTACGACTTACTTATCTTAATAGAATCAATTCGAGATATCAATTTACCTCGTACATTTTTAAATGTATTAGAAGATATGTTTGCAAAACCTGAAACTTATATGTATACAACAAAATATTACAAATCTGAATATGAATATTATAAAAATAAAAATATTAAAAAAACAAATCATTTTCAAAACCTTTTAAACACATACCCTAATATTACAAAAACTTATAACGGCTTAAATACAACATTATTAGATAAAATCCAAGATAATTTTTACAATTTATACAAAGATAAAACTGAAACAATATTTAGTGAAACTGAAACAATATTTAGTGAAATTGAAAAATATTCATTAGATAAACGATTAAAACGTACAAATTTCACCACTAATTTTCGCCATTTTCTTGTCTAGTAAGACTTATTTCTACATATTACTTTTTAAACTTCCAGACCGCAATGCCGAGCATTCATTATTTAATTTAGTAAAGTCAATTCCTGTTTGATCAGACACAAGAATTGATTTGACACCAATAGATTCAACTTTTTTAATATTATAATTAGCGTCATCAAAAAAGAGAATTTCTTCATTTGTACATCCTATTTTACTAATTAATTCATTAATCATTTCATCCTTACCAGTGTATTCATGTATGCTATTCAAAGAAGGATGTACATTTTTTTGTTCTAATATTATATAATGAAACAATGATGAGATTTTTAACATGTCTAAATATATAGTTGGGTTTTTATTATGAGTAGCTATACACAATATTTTACCATTGTTTTTTAAATTTTGCAAAAATACTTTTACTTGTTCATGATAAATTTGTTTATACATTTCATCAGCACCGTGCAAGTATAATGTATTATCCAAATCAAATACAAAAACTTTATAATCACTCTCTTTTACAGTTTGCATTTAATTTACAAGTAATTCTTTTACAGTTTGCATTTAATATAAAAGTAGTTTTATTTCAATTTATTTGCTTTGAAGTTTAAAAGTAAAAATAATTAACAAATAAATGAGGAGAAAAAAAGAAACTTTAGATACACAATCACCTTCAGCTAAAAATAAAAAATCAAAAAACCAATATTCTATATTACAAAAACACGAAATGAAAATAGTGGAATTTGCTAATAAAGTAGAAAGATTAAAAGTTATAGGTTCAAAAATAAAGGCTTTAGAAAATTCAATTGAAAAATTATCTAAAGAATTAAATCAGTCACGAACTAAAAGTCCAATTTGCAATACAACATCAGCTATAATTAAATATCAAGAAAAAATTACTAAATTAAAAGCAGAGGAGAATTTAATAAAAAGTGGCGAAGATGAAATAAATTACTTGTTAGATTCTTCCAAAATTATTTTAGAATATACAAAAATAGAAGAGGAAGAAGCTTTATTATTAAATGTAAACGACTTATCTGACCAAAATAGTCACGAGTTAAATAATATCAATATGAAAAAACATAATTTAATAGATTTATACTTGTCAAAATTTGAACCAGATTATACCTTAAATCAAAGACCTATTAAACATTCTATAATGTGCGAAAATTGCAATTTATTATACAACATTGAAAATAGCTTTATGGTTTGTCATTCTTGTGGAATCTGTAAACATACTGTAGAACACGCAAATGAACTTTCATATAAAGAAATGCAAGATTTCGATTATAGACCACAATTTACATACGATAAAAAAAGTCACCTAGAAGATTGGTTAAGACGGTTCCAGTCTAAAGAAAATCGTAGTATTCCACAGGAAATATTGGACAAGGTGATTCTAGAAGCTCAAAAAGAAAGAATAAGTGATTTAAATACATTAACAGAAGAAAAAATCAAACGATATTTGAAACGATTATCATTAAATGATTATTACGATAATGTGATAGGTATTATTAATCGTATTAATGGTAGACCACCTTTTACATTAACATCAGAAGTAGAGGATAAAATAAAGACAATGTTTCAGCAAATTCAAGACCCATATGAAAATTTCAAACCATCTGGTCGTAAGAACTTTCTTAGTTATAGTTATACTCTTCATAAATTTTTTCAAATTTTGGGATTACACGAATTTGCAAAGTACTTTCCATTGTTAAAAAGCACTGATAAATTACGACAACAAGATGATATTTTTAAAAAAATAGTTGCACACATGTCACAAGTTGACCCTACTACAAAATGGGTATTTTATCCAAGTATTTAACCATTCTGAAATCGTCTAGTACATTGTTTTTTAATTTAATTATTACATTCCGTTTATTTAATTAAATTTACTTAAAGATTATATAAATTAAAATGGAAAGTATTAAAGCACCAGTTGATATTAAAACACTTATTAGAACTAGTTCTATACAAATTTATGATAAGACTAAATTGATTAGTAAATTAGAAGAGCATTTCACTGAAGAAGAACAAAAATTGTATGTATCCAACTTGTTTTTATACTTGAATTATCATCCAGTTGATGATTTTGTTGTAAATTTAGAAAACGTATGGAAATTTATAGGATTTTCAAATAAAGCAAATGGAAAAAGATTATTGAAACAACATTTTACTGAAAATAAAGACTATCAAAAGCTGCTCATCCGAACGGATGAAAACCCCCAAAATACAAATTTAGGTGGTAGAATGTTAATTAAATCACAAAAAGTAAAAGACAATGTTATTTTTAAATATATATAAATAACAAAATATTTTTTTTATTTTATTAGTATATAAACATATGAATAATACTACGTATATTATTGCAGCTATCATTTCTATAGCTTTAGGAGTGTATTTTTTTGCGCAGAGACAAACTGAAAGTTTTGAAGACAATATACAATCACCAAATGTTTTAAATATAGAATTCCCAAATGAAGGTTTAGTCGGTGCCTTTATCGCACCAAAAGACTATATACCTACAGTAAAAAGAGAACCAACATCTAATCCAGCCATCTTTTCATTAACATCAACAAATTCATTTTTCTACCCAAAGAATGGTAAGAAAGTGAAAGGTGTATTTAATACAGATGGTTCTACCGCTGGATTCTTATTTAAACTTGTCAATAAAATGCCAACGTCACAATACTAAATTTTATAACGACACACAAGCTAACAACAAAGAACACACAAGCTTTTATAATAACAACAAACGCTGTTATTATATTATAAAAAATCATAGTAAATTACTAATTCCTAATATCTTTTTTTTTGAATTTATTTATAATTTTATCAAAAGGGTTTTTACTTTTAACACTATTTATACTTTCTACTATACTTTTTTCATCATCGCTCTTATTAATTATAAAAGCTTGTGTGTCGTTTTCAATATACGACAAGGTAGTTTGTTCAAATTCAGGTAGTGATCTCTGTTGCTCAGGTGGTCCTTGTTCACCGGGTGTTCCAGGTGGTCCTTGTTCACCGGGTGTTCCAGGTGGTCCTTGTTCACCGGGTGGTCCTTGTTCACCAGGTGTTCCAGGTGGTCCAGGTGGTCCTTGTTCACCAGGTGTTCCAGGTGGTCCTTGTTCACCGGGTGTTCCAGGTGGTCCTTGTTCACCAGGTGTTCCAGGTGGTCCTTGTTCACCGGGTGTTCCAGGTGGTCCTTGTTCACCGGGTGTTCCAGGTGGTCCTTGTTCACCGGGTGTTCCAGGTGGTCCTTGTTCACCAGGTGTTCCAGGTGGTCCTTGTTCACCAGGTGTTCCAGGTGGTCCTTGTGGTCCAGGTGGTCCAGGTGGTCCTTGTTCACCAGAGTTTTCATCACTACTTGAACTGCTATCGCTGCTTGAACTGCTTGAACTGCTTGAACTGCTTGAACTGCTTGAACTGCTATCGCTACTTGAACTGCTACTACTCTGACGATCTAGCAATGGTTGATTTTGTGCATCGTCGCTGTTTTTCCAAACAGATGGATTAATGGGTTCGTCTATATTTACATTAATATCTCGGGTTATACTTTGCCGTCTAACGAATTCTTCCTTGGAAGAATTAAAGGTAGCTTGATCTTGTATTTGGTCAACTTTTATATCTTGTTGATTTACATTACCGATATCTGTTTTAGTTTTTCGCGCATTACTAGACCGTCCGCGTCCCTAATGATGACGGCGTCCATGATGTCCTTTTAATTCAAAAAACAAGCTTTTATTCTCAGTGGCGCGTATAACATCACGAAGTCTATCAGCTTCTTGTGTGGACAAGGCAGACTTGATACTTGCTTCAGAGCAAGAAATCTTGTCTTTAAGATCGCTATATTGAAATGCCATTTGTTTAGCAAGATCTCCCTTATTTTTAAGAGCTTCTATTTGAATAGATGCTGTATTGTCACTTGCTTGTTTAGCAAGGATTGCATATTGGTTAGTTGAAGACAAAATTGTATCAGCCTTTCCTTGGTAAACATCTTTTGTCATATTTCCAAAGTTGGACCAACTCTGATCAGCATTAGATTTAAGATAAGACATGAGTTCAGTTGTATTTTTTTGTCCTTCAATACGACCTGCATATACAGCATCATTTGTAGCAGAATGAGCTCTATAAACAGATTGATCTATACTCATAGCTGTTCTATAAATATTATCATCTATATGACCAGCTACACGTTCAGTTGCCAAGAGATTATCAGCTGCACCCTTTCCGACAGAATCATTTAAAGCAGCAGAAGTTCTGTAAATAGTGTCTCTAGATGATCCACCTTCTGCTTTAATACTATCATTAAGTAAATTAAAGTTGCGATTTTGCCTGTTTTCATTGGCATATTGTGCTCTATCTTGTACATCCAATATATCTTTTGTTTGAAGAAATTGTGATTTTAATCCCTCTGTGTTTTGATAACTTTGACTTTTTAATAAGTCTCCGTCAACCTTTCCGATCAAATCGGATAAATATTGCGTTTGGTCATAACTAGCTTTTAATTGGGATGGATCCATTTTTGTAACTTGTATTGTTATACATTTAATCAAGAAAAAAAAAATCCGTAAATTCCGTACAAAATGTTTATTTTAATTATTTTGCGTTAAATTATTTTTTAACCTTTATACGTTTATCTATTCTTTTTAAATAATTTCGCTATTGTGATTAAAAAGTATATTTTGAAAGGATAAAATGCGTACTGTTTAGTATTTTTTTTTATAATGTAGTTTCAATATGGATAACGACAATTATATTTCACCTAATAAAATTACTAAACAATATGACATTACATCTGGAACTTTACGTAGATGGTCTGAAGCTGGTAAAATCAGATGTTTAAGACCAAATGGTGGAAAGCGTATTTACAATACAGAAGATGTTAAAAAGATTTTTAATACAGAAAACAAATTGGAAGAAAAAGATACCAATACTAATTTGAATGGAGATTTAAAAAAAGTCTTTACTAATTTAAAACAAAATATTCAAAATGACAAAGGTGTAGAATCTATTAAATATATTGAAACGGAATTGTTAGATTTAATGAGTTTGATTAATGATATAAAGAAAAAATAGGTTAACAAAATTTTTATAAAGTAAATTTTTTTACTTTATCAAAATAATTTAGAAATACGTTAAGAAATACGTTAAGAAATACGTTAAGAAATACGTTAAGAAATACGTTAAGAAATACGTTATCAAAAATTAGGCATACTATTGGATCTACAAAAGAGACATTTAGTAGATCCTGATATATCATTATATCTGCCCCAACAAATTGTATGTACTGAATTATAACATTGATATGTACAACAAATAGTTGATTCGGTTTGATAATTTATTTTTTCTAAACATATAGGGCAATCTTCATTTCTACCAGTATGACCGGATGTATTTTTATTAATTCTATTTTTATTTATAACAAGATTATAATCTGATAAACTCCAATTTTGAGGATCCATAGTGTTAAAAAATTTTGTTCCTATCCAATAAATATGTTTACATATGTTGTTTCTAAATGTATAATCAGGACAATTACACGAATAATTTAAATCTGAATCCCTACAGATTTTGACATTGTAAATTTTATTAGTAGATCCTAACATTGTAAAATCAACACCATCCATATAATTTATAGAATACACCAATTGAATTCTAATTAATAGGATTCTTTCAGTTAAACTCTTTAATTTTCTTTTAAAAGTACTTTGTTGAATTGATGGGATAATTGTACCTGGGCGAATTGGTGGGTTAATTGTACCTTGGTGAGAGTCATCTACATTCATATCTAAGATTTGACTTTTTTTGATTTTAATCCTTGTAAAAGTAAAGTTTGAATTTTTTTTTTTCAATTTTAATTGTTTATAACAGAATTATAAATTTTTTTTACTATTATAATACAATGGCATCTTATCAATTTAATCCAATAAATATATTGGATACTTCAAATGCTACAAGTTTAACAGACGGTGGTTCTATGACTTTAGGTGGTGGTATTTCTATTGGTAAAGATACTTTTATTGGCGGTAATATTTCTATTTCCGGTACAACTACTTCATTTTCTGACAATATTTTACTAATAAATAAAAACCCAAGTATATCCACAGATACAGGTATAATTTTCCAACGTTATACTAGCGATATACAAAATAACAATAATTATGCTGGTATTATATATTCTGAACAAAACGATGCATTTAATTTAGGATATTTGGTATCTGATGCTGATCGTAATTATGTTTCAATGGGAAATCTTGCTTCACTTAATACGAAAGATATAAGTACAGGTAATCTTAATTTTACAGGTAATTTATATAAAAATGGTACACTTTACAATCCAGGTACTCAATGGACTACTACTAATTCTGATATATCTTATACATCAGGTAATGTGAACACTAGTAATCTTATTACTACAAATATATCTGGATCAAATTTACGTCTATCTGGAGATTTATATGTAGGGGGGACATTAAGTGTTGTTAATGTTACAACAACAAATGTAGTTGATATAAATATATCTACAGGTACTATCACTGTATCTGGATTATCTAATTTTGCAAATACGATAGCAACTAGCATAAGTACAGGTACAATTAATGCAATGACGTATACAGGTGGAAGTATGCAATTATCTGGCAGTGTAACTTCAGCAAACTTAGAAGTAACGGGATTAGGTGACATTGTCAATCTAACATCTACTCAAGCGACAATGAACTCTTTAGTTGTTACAGGTAGTTTAACTACTGGATCTATAAGAACATCAGATATTGCTCTTAATGGTAATTTAGTAGCAACTGGTGATATCACTGCTTTTGGAAGTTTATCTGATATACGTCTTAAAACTAATATCATAGATATTGACGCAGAATCTGCATTAAATACAGTTAGGTCTCTTCGTCCTGTTACGTTTGACTGGAAATCAGATATTTTTAACGAATCTAAACGAGGATCTCACGACGTTGGGTTTATTGCTCAAGAAGTTGAAGAAGTTGTTCCACAAGCTGTAGCAGAATACCAAGAAATGAATAGTGGAACTTTTTATAAAAATATTAAACATGAACGTTTAATCCCATACCTAGTTGGTGCTATACAAAAATTAGAATATACAAATAAAAAACTTGAACAATTTATTCACTCCAAATTTCCAAATGAATATACAATACTTTAATAAATTTTTACTTATCTAGATAAATTAACACACGAATTTTTTAATAAAATTTCCGTTAATTTATTTATTTTAGAGACTGTGTTTTTTATTAACAAAGATAAATCATCTATTTCATTTACAGATTCTCTAATACAATCTTCTAATAATAATTGATGTTTTATAATTTGATTTTCAAAATATATATGATTTATATTTGAATCCATATGATTTATATTTGAATCTATATTAGTTAATTTTTGTTCAATAGATTCTATAAGTGTATGCACATTGTCGTTTTTATGTTTATTTTGATCAATTTTACTTTCTAATTGAAGTAATTTGTTCAACAATTCGGTATTGTTAACAAACATATAGTATCTTACATTAATATAAAAAAAAAAAAACATTTCTTTAACGAAATTTGTCTAGAAATATTTTGCGTTAAAACATACAGATTTTTTTATATTATTTATGTAAGAATGTCGGAAAAAACTATTGATTATTTATTTGAAGATCCTGAGATTCCAAATCAAAAATTTGCTTTAATTAGTATTGTTGGTCCTCATATGAAACAAAAATGTGATGTATGGGGGTTGAAAATCAGAGGTGTTTCTGATACTTTAGAAAAAGCAAAAACTCAATGTCAAAAACTTTTACGTATAGACAATGATTATGATATTTATACAGTAGAAGTTGGTAAATTTTTCCCATTGACAGTAGAACCAAATCAGATAAGTGATGTCGAATATGAAAATAAACAATTAAATACATTAGTTAAAAGTTATTTAGAAAATAAAGAATCTGCGAATGAATTGTGGCATAAAAGAAAGGCTGAGATGATTCAAAATGCAATTAAAGAAGGTCAAAACCAGGAAGAATTTTCAAATAAACCAGAACATTCTATTGCTGTATTGTATAGAATCAGAGATCATGAACAAACAATTAGCGAATTAGAGGGTCAATTAAAAACAGTAAATGACAGATTAGAAAAGGCAAGGGGTAAATTTAATGGTTATACTGATGCTGAAAAATCAGATGCGCTGTCTAAAATTGAAAATGAGCATATTACGTCTGAAAATAAAACAGAAATTAAAGTAGACGAGTTAAGATTAGACGAATCTATAAATGTAGAAACTATTATTGAAAAATTAAAGAAAATCGAGGTAGAATTAGAAGAAATGACTAGTTTTCAAGCATCTATTTCTGAAACATCTGCTCCATCGGCATATAAACGTATTTCACAAAATATTTTTGATTTACAAAAAGAAATAACTAGTTTGAAACATATTTTAAATGATAAAAATTTAATTAACCAATATATCAACAATAATTATAAAGATTCACAATACAAGTTTGATTAAATACATAAATAAAAGGCAAGTACGATGTTTTATTACTTTATTTCTATTATTTAAAAATAATAGAGAAAAAAATCAAATTAACCAAAGGTGTTAAATTAAATGTTCGGAAAACTCCGTTAGATTTACATTTTTTAAATCATTTTTGCAGTTTTAATGTGATAAGGATTTTCTACTAACTGACTTGTGATAAGATCTGGTTGGAAACGATTAATGGTATCTTCTGGTCCATTATCTTTTCTAAATTTAATAGCCATACCGATATTGTCTTTGCTTGGAATAACTTGAGAAGTATTAACGTTCATTTTTGGTCTAGAATCTTCTCTTTCTTTTAGATTCATATTTTCTGTATGTTTAACATCTCCATAAGATGCGGATCCAGTTCCAGTTTGGAAACTACGTGGATTACTTGTATAGTCACTGTTAGCGGAAATCATTTCTTTACCGGTTGTTTTAGCTTCGTATTTATTTACAACATATGCCATACCATCAGATTTATGAATTTGTCCTTCATATGTACTGTCAACCAATGTTTCTTTTTGAGTTCCTTTTGCTGTAAAATCTGAAAGTCCAGCAATATAAGCAGAATTTCTTCCACGATCATGTACTGTTTTTACATTTCCGAAATTATCTACATACATTGTAGTTTCTTTAATAGTAGTTTTAGCGTCATCTCTTGGTTTAATCTTTACACCTGCATTTGGATTATTTGCATTAAGTAAATGTGAAATTTCTCCTGTAGTTTCTCTTTCAGATTCGTAATTTTTAAGAGATGCACGTCCATAATCACTTGTATCTTGAGTATTTATAATACCACCATTTGCATTTCTTAGATAGTCATTTTCAAAATTATGTTTTTTAGGTTGTTGAAATAATGCATCTGTTAATTCACGACTATTATCCATAGCAGAAATGCGCTGTTTTGTTTTATTTAACTGAGGATTAGAAGAAGGGCCAAAATATTCCATGTTATAACCTTCACGAGATACGTGTTTAATATTACTATAGTCTTGTTTAGTAGTTACAGCAATATGTTGACCTGGTCCTCTAAATAAATTATCATGTGTTTTTTCGTAATATGTGTCCGGTCTTCTTTTATTAACTTCTGGTTGAATACCTCTTACTTCACCCATTTGTCCAGCTATAGTTCTTCCTGTATATGTCTGTTTTGGTTTATTAGCTGCTCGTAATTCATCAACGGATTTTATACTTGGTCTAATATTGTTTTCTATTGTTCCAGCTCGAATAATAGGAACTCTTTGTTGTTCAATTGGTCGTTCTCCTTGTTTATACAATGATGGAATATATCTATCAGTATCAATTTGTGTTGCAAATACAGGAGTTCCATAAATATTTTCAACTTGATTTTTAAAAAATTTCCCAGTTTCATTTTTATGTTGAAAAGTAGAAGTATTTCCTGTATGTATATCTAATATCGATTGATTGGAAAATTCTTCCATATTTTGTTTAGAAGTACTTCCGAAAAATGGAACCATATTAGCGTGTAATTTTTCAAAAGGCATTCCAGTTAATATATTCACTTCAGTATCAGAATTCATTTTACCCAAATTAGAAAATTCTTGATCTACAGGTTTACCTAAAAATTTTGTTGTAGATTTAAACATTGGCATTTCATCTATTTTCTTTTTTTCTTTCACTAAACCTTTTGCATTACTTAAACGATTCATATCATTAAGTTTACCAAGTTGTTCAGAACTTAATCCAGGAATTTCTCCATTTACTTTTTCAGACAACATAGAGTCATTTCCTACTACACTATAGGTATTAAATAATGGTGGTATCATACCTGTTTCAGAAGCTCTTTCTGCTAATTTATAATTTTGTAAAGATTGTTGTAATATTTGTTCATTCGCTTTTTCAACTACATTAGAACTATAAATATTTTGCCCATTAGGAACTTCTGTTTTATCCACTTCTTTTCTAGTACTAATAACCGATCTCTGATTTTTTTCATCTTTGCCAAAAAAATAGCCAGCTAATGTAGTCAAGCCAATCAACGGAATAGTTAAACTCATTATATTATAACATAACAATAAAAAAAAAGTTTTATTAAAAATTAATCAAAATTATTTTGATTAATTTAATGTTTTAGTTACTTTTAAAAAAAGTAACATCAAAAGTTTGGGGTTTATTGCCATTCTAAAAATTTTTTTATAATTTTTTTATCAAGACTATAAATCTTGGTTTGTACATCTACAAATGAAATAGAACGATTTGTAGTCTTGTATTGAGCATGAAGTTGTCGCAATGTTCTGTAGTATAAATTATCTTCTTTAACTTCTATCGTATGTTTAATATGAGACTCTACATACATTTGATATACTGTTTTTACTAACTTTAACAAAGATGCTTTAATAAATGTAAACATAAAATAATGTTCCGAGTAAAATTTCTCTAATAAATCTAATGTTTCTGGTTTTTTAAGTAATTCTAAATATCTCATCCGAATTTCAGGAATATTACCCCTAATAGATTTTATCAAAGTATACATTTTAAAATCATATTTATAAACATCCCAATAACCAGTAGTGGCATCTTGGATTTTAATTATAATACCTCTTTTAAATTTGTTATAATAATCTTCGGACGTATTTAAAAATTCATTTACATTTATATATTTAATTCTCTTTATACCATATACATTTAGAAATACATTACCATAATCTTCTTTACTAGATTTATTATCAATTCTAGAAATATAAACTAACATATTTACATTGTGTTTTACTACAATTCTATTTTCTTTATGAAGCAAAACAAAAAAATATGTAAAATTTTTATCTAGTGTAGGTAGTAATGTACTATCAAAAATTTCCCAAAACATTGTATCAAAATTCTTTTTACTTGACCAAAAACTATTATTTGCATCAATACATTTAGTTGTAGCAGTATACCAAGTATTATTGTAATTATACAATCTTATAATCGTACCATCTTCACAATATTCTAATCTAATATTACTATTGTAATTTTGTTTTACTAAATTTATAGCATCAGTGTGACATTCTAATTCAGTAATTTTTGGTTGACATATACAAACTATTTCATTTGTAGAACGTTCAAAAATAAGACCATTGCACTGATTCTTAAACTTATTTAATTTTACATTCGTAATTTGACATTCTTCTTTGATTTCTTCTTTGATTTCTTCTTGACCTTCTTTTTGACATTCTTCTTTGATTTCTTCTTGACCTTCTTTTTGACATTCTTCTTTGATTTCTTCTTGACCTTCTTTTTGACATTCTTCTTTGATTTCTTCT
>Ga0209353_10001305_pt1 | contig 14228 bp, 11 predicted proteins | sample LauGreSpBDMM15SD_2_FD_187561 | JGI IMG/M metagenome (GOLD analysis project Ga0209353, IMG submission 187561) | Freshwater lake microbial communities from Lake Michigan, USA - Sp13.BD.MM15.SD (SPAdes) (version 2) | ecosystem: Environmental > Aquatic > Freshwater > Lake | place: Lake Michigan...
GATATGTATTTAATATTGGAGGATGATACATCGTTACCCCGAAATCTGCATGCGTATATCCATGAATACATGAAAGATGTGCCCGATGATTGGGATTGCGTATTGTTTTACACGATTCGAGCAGTTGGTCATAGCGAGAATGATAATATAAATAAAATCAAATCGTTTTGGGGGATGAATGGCTATCTCATAAATCGGAAGGGTGCACAGAAATTTGTAGATGAGGTCGACTCAAATCGAATCGACGGCCAAGTTGACTCCTACATTTCCCGAATGATACAACAAAATAAATTGAATGTTTATGCGACGAAGAAACATTTAGTTACGAGCAATTCAAGTGATACGAATATTCAGGCGATTTTAAAGCCACTCGCTGGCGTAAACCCGTTCAATTTCCGGGGGTATATTATTTGAATAAACTCCTGCGACAATGCTTCGCACTACATACGGAGTTCACTCGGTAAACTTCGGCTAGCGCATACGTTTTCCTCCAACACTACCTACGTTTCCCTCCATCGCTACCTACGTTTCCCTCCAACAAAAAAAATAATCGTTGAATATATCTTAGATTTAGGGCTATATTCAACTATGCAAATGAATTTTATAAAGCCTGTTAATGCGACCCCTTTAAATAAATTGCCTGCTGATTTTAACTGGAAAACATATATTGAATTAAACGACGATGTTCGGTCGATATATCCATCCGAGGAAGCAGCAACACAACATTATTTATATGAAGGATATAGACAGCAACGAAGATATTCACTTCAACATGTTCCTATAGATTTTAATTGGATGGTATATCTCGCATTAAATCAAGATGTATATCGAGTGTGCAAAACGAAAACATCCGCACTTTTACATTATGAGTTCCATGGACATAATGAAGGTCGGTCATATTCATTAAAACATGCGGATTTTCCTGTCGATTTTGATTGGATTATATACAGAACATTGCATCCCACATTACAATCTCCTATTCAGACTGAATTAGATGCGATTGTGCATTATATAACTACCGGAAAGGCACAACAATTGCCGTATCGGTATACATATACACATGTTCCTGCGGATTTTGATTGGAAAATATATTGTGAATTGAACCAAGATATCAAGGCCACATGTCTTACAGAATTTCAGGCAAAATTACATTACGATACGGATGGCTATGCAAAGGGTCTGCTTTATACCATTCCTCTAGATTCGATTCCGGTCGATTTTGATTGGAAAATGTATATTGAATTAAACGATTCGATTCCGGATAATTATAAATCGACAGAATTGGTGTGTAAATTGCATTATGTATTATATGGTAAGGAACAAAATTTGCCGTATCTTGCGGTATTTGAATTTGTTCCCGCCGATTTTAATTGGAAGGAATATGTGCGATTAAACCCAGATATATCGGACATATGCACGTCTGAAATCAGATCAAAACAGCACTATGATAAATTTGGCGCATATCAAGCCAGAAAATATATTCCGACTTTACCAGACACTGCCGCGAATATAGCGCAGACAAACGAGTATGATAAATTCCCCTATTTATTTCATAAATATCTGTTGGGGATTTCCTCGCCTATTACCGAGATGAAATATACGGAACTTGGTAATTCGTCAGTTAAATTGCACACATCTTACGCGATGGTAGCACATTTGCATTGTTATAATATAGACCGATTTCAACAATATTATTCGAATTATATGAATGTGATACTATCACACTGTTCGATAGCCGTAGTCACATTTTGTGTTGGTAATGAACAAAAGTTACCGGTATACAACAACCTGGCTTTTATTCGCACATCAAATGTTGGTATGGATATTGGTGGAAAGTTCGTATGCATGAATTATTTACAAAAACACAAGGTTGATTATAAACACATATTATTTTTGCATTCGAAACAGGACGATGCGATGAGAAAATCGTATTGGGAACCATTATTATTGAATATGGCTCAGATTATGCGTTCTATACAAAACGACGAGCATATAGGCATATTTGTCCCGCCACTAATATTTATGGGCGATTATGCGAATATTATTTACAAGGACCATTTTATCGATCCGAATAATGTTACATGCAAATGGAACATGGGAAACGGATTTTACATGAACGATCTAGACGGGCATTGTGGGTTTCAGTCAAAGAATTTTCTGTTCCCCGAGGGTAATTGTTTTATCTCAAATAAGGCGATTGCGGATATGTTATATGGCGACGCGTCCAAGTATAATTTACTCAATACAAATGTGTCGTTTGATGCGGTTTGGGTAAAATCGTTTTATGGGGGGCGAATGTTAAAGGATGTGGGGCAAAATATTCGCGAAATTTTCCGCTTCTTTCGATCGCACCGTTCGCGTGAACGAATATATCCGAATAACCTCGCATGGGGGGCTGGGCATAAAGGCCATGCAGACAATATGTATGAACATAGTTACGAGAGAATCGTATTTAAAGTTGTCCAAAAGTTGGGGTATACAGTAAAGATAATGCCTTGGTTAAAAACCTCAGATTATCTGGCGACGTTAGAACGATATAATCAAATGGTGAATCAATTGCTGGAAAATCGGGGGTAAATTTGGATGAGTTCAAATAATAAAAATATACTACTATTTTTATTATGTTATTTGACTATAATTATGAAAATGTATGCGAATCAAGTGATCCGTCGCCGAATGAGTTTGAACTAAGCAGTAAGTGTTGCTACAAGACCATAGCTATGCGATGTAGGGTCAATATTAGTAGTTCCGTCAAACTTTTTTTGGGTAGCAAACGCATTAACGGTTAACTTGAATTGTAGAACATCATTTACCTCGAATGGGAGTGAAACACCGCCAGCATATAAAATGTTGTTGTTCAAATATGCGGTTTGAATTGAATTGATAGAGTCAATTACAATGGCTTCAGGTGCAACATTGTTGGTGCCTTCTGTCGGGGTGTCAGCTGCGCCGTCTGCTCCCAAGCTTACCATAATGAGCGCATTACCGATAACGAAATCGGTTTGAGCCGAAGTATTTGGGGTAGTAATAGTTAAATCGGTTACGCTGGTCCCCTTGGTAATCACAAGGGGGGAAGTTGCCTGTGATAACGGGGTTGCATCTGTCGTAGCAGTTCCTTTTAAATAAAACTTGCTAAACTCACGGTTAGCTGTTGCGGTAGTCACTGCATTAAACACGACATTCGAATCGGAGGCATTTGTTGCGTTAAAGTTAGTTAAATCACCTGCCGATAAGTGCTTGTGATATATTTGTCCAGTTACCGGGTGAATAAACCATACAAGTTTGCCGGCGATGTAACTTTTGTCTCCAGCCGGAATATGACATATTGCCGTGGAATCGCTTGTGGTAAAGCTTTTTACGGTTGTAGAAATCGCGTTTCCGGATGCGTCGTATAGAGGAATTGTGCGAGAGCCAGTTATATTACCACTACCACTGGGGATCACTGCGCTGTATCCTAAGTCAAAACGAGTAATTGCGTTAACCTTCATACTATTAAATACAGTCATACATCCGGCATTTCCCGCAGAACTATCACCACCCGCCTCAATTACTTCTATAGCTGCATTAAAATTGGTTACAAAATCTACTTTTACGGCACCTTCATTGGTAAATAATTCGACCCCATTATTGAATCCAAAAATAGCGTTTGATAGCTTGGATGTAAATTTTAACACGTCGGTGGGGCTGGGATTTCTAAACGAATCTAAAAGGGATAGATTTGACGCAAAGCTCCCACTATACTCTGGATTACCCGAATTATCAGTATATAGTATTTTAAACACACCTGCCGCATCAGATATGCTAATATTTTGTGCAATTGTGCTGTCGGATGATAACGTTGGTGTAGCTAATAAAAGAGTAGCTGAGACATCGGTTGTGCAGGCGGAGTCAAAGTTGCTGACGTAAGTCGTTACAGTGGGCATTTCTACTGTATATGATTACTTTGGAATTTTTTTTTTACAAAGTAATTAACTCTTTATGGTAATGAACTGCTTCGGATATTGTCTCCGAGCTTCAGTCGCTAACCGACGTTTGATCCGAACGCAGTTTTCATATTGGACAAAAACGTAGGTGAATCGAAACTTTTGGATAGAAACATACGACGTAGTTATGGGATGCGACGAATATAAACGCTAAATTACAGATACATGGCGCGGATGTGAACAAATTGAACAATAGTGTTCCTATTATTTCCTAAATATGTCCGACCGCGATTCGAAGATTTATGAAAATGTCGGCGGGATTGCCAAAGTTTAAACTCCTCACTCCGCATGATGATGTTCGCCTTCATCACCATTGCATGGTTCAGAATGAATATGTAATTCTTTACGAATTTCAGCTAATACATCCATATCTAATGGTATTTGCTCATTCTTGTCGTTTACTAATTTATAACCACGTCGAATATACTCTATAATTTCTGGACGAATCACGGCGACAGTGGTTAGCTGAACTTCGGCGGATAGAAGCGATGGACCCTTTCGTTTCGTTTCGAGTAAATCGTCGTAAAGTTTTTTCAATGTTTTATATGCATCATCTTGTTCTCCAATTCGATTGTTATTTTTTTTCGCGCCTTCCACTGCGTCGATTAATATATTCCTAAACCGTTCGTAGTGAACATTATTCTCACATTTGAGTGCGTATAATTTGTCCGATAGTGCAGAATAATTTTCATATTCAAGTAAATTGTCTAAATTACCGCTGCCCTGCGCAAACGCTTTTAAAATGCATTTGATCGCGTCTCCGACCTCGTGGTATAGATTTTTCATTAATTTTGTAAATGTGTCGTCGGGTGCTCCATGTTCGTGCGTGTCGTTAGACCCTTCGTGTTCATGCGAATGATCACATTCTGTATTATCAGATTGAGAATTGTCTAAAGTTTCGTTGTCGGTATCGCAATCAACTGATTCTTCTTCTGATTCCTCATCACATTCTTCGTCTGATTCATCATATGATTCATCGGATTCATCATACGATTCATCGGATTCATCATACGATTCATCGTCATCACATTCTTCGTCAGATTCATCATCGCTACAAAACTCGCGCGAATTGCGTATATGTGTATCACAATGAGTATCGTATTGCATTTCATACTCTGGTTCGCAGCAATGATGTGGGTCGCCACAATAATAATGGTTATGGTTGTATGATTGGTCATAGTCCGAATTCATCCGAGGATCGTCTAAATAGTCCAGTCGCGAATCGACCATACAATGGTTATGCGGATGATTATTTTCCGAATTCCTTCGGCTACCGCGTCCCGAGTAAAACCGCCCCCCTTCTCCGGAACACTTCTGTTCACTACGCTCACCTACGCTTACGCTCCGGCTCGCTCCAAATTCGTCTAGATGTTTTTCGGCACATTGTTTGCGTTTTAATCGTTGTTGTTTGCGTTTTAATCGTTGTTGTTTGCGTTTTATTCGCTGTTGTTTGTTAATATTGCGATCAGGTATACATGATTTGTGTTCTTGTTCTGAATTGCATGGCTTATCGCCTAGATTGTTAATTATGTATATATTGGGTGTATTATCGGATTTACCGTGTGGTGTATCCATATATACCTTTTCGCACATTTCATGTGTTTTATGCAAATCCTGTTTATTGAATGCAGGATCTAAATAACATTTTTGATGTATTTTTAGTATATTTGGTGTAGTGCACGCCGATACGGTAGTTGGCCGAGCAATTGGTAACATGTGCGTGAATGTTGGACGAGTATGTGATACATGATGCTTATGATCAACTATCTCGGCAAACGATTTCGAACAAATATAGGGTGTTACGTATGGACGAATTTGGCTATTATCATGTGGGTTTGTAATATGGTGTATGGGTTTTACTAACGCACATTCGGATCGCTTTAATCTCTCCGCATTCCTCCGTTGTCTATTTTTAAAACGAGTATTATTATTATGGATAGATATGTTATTAATATTTTTTTTGTTCATAATATATAATTATGTGATTTTGTCTGTTACAAATTATAAGGACCGGTTTTAACTAACTCCTTCGATATGCGTAGCACATCTCCGGCGTTCAGTCGATCAACTTACGCTTCTCTGACGCTCCGGTTCGCTCCAAAACAATAACAGGCTTTGTCGCGAAACTGTTATTGTTTATCGGGAAACTCAAAATTTTTATTTACAGACCTTGGGTACGTGAACTGAGCTTTCACTCCGAGAATACGTAGTTGTAGTGCAGCACTTGTCCTTGTTAATCAAATACACTGCACTATGTCCAATTACAGTGAACTCGGGCGGGGGCTCAATCGAGTTATTGTAGCAATCACTTGGGTCATATTTGCGTTCCGAATACTCATCGTCATTTTCAACGCGGCGAAGTTTCTTTTCTTCGTACACTCCGTCGTCGCACATATAATCAATTTGTATCAATTTGCGCGTTCCACATTCAACGTCGCCGTGGCTGTATTCGTTAATCTTTCCCGTATCAATCTCTATTTTTTCTAAAGGACAATCTTTCTGTTGGAATTCGTGTAACATGCTGTGTGTAATATCCTTGATATGATTAACGCCAGATACAAGAACTTTCAATACAGTCAGTCCTTTTTCCTCACTTATGATATGAATTCCGGTAGATTCCATAAATTGCAATTTTTTAATTATGTATGAATGCACTTTACGTATGCATTCGGTATCTTCAATTAGACAAGGAGTTAGTTTATCGAGATTATTAAAATCACACATTCTATACATTGGATAATTACTTTTAAAATTACAAATTTTTATACGAACTCCTTCGACATGCTTACAAAGTTCATTCGCTCACCTTCAAACTCCTTCGACATGCTTACGGAGTTCAGTCGTGTTCCGGTCGATCAATATCGGCTAACGCCGATATTTCCCTCCATTGTTCCACTGGGGAAACTATAATAAAAATTATGTAAATATTTTTATTATTATTCGGTTGATTTTGAAGCTATCGCCTACAGAGTTCACTCGGGAAACTTCGGTTGTCGCATACATTTCCCTCCAAAGTGTTCAGTCGCAAGAATTTATGCCTAAATTCAACAGCACCGGCCTTGGTTGATTAAGTAAATGGTGCTCTTTTCGATTTCTTCAAATTCGCCGGGTTGAACAGGGATACTATTATCACAGCTCACTGGATCATAAATTCGAACGAAAATTTCGTCGTCAGTTACCACATGACGAACCTTTTTCTCCTCGAACACAATTTCATCTGTTACATATTCAACCTCAATAATTTTGCGCGTCCCACATTCAATATTACCATCAGTATATGCATCAAATCCATTTGTGTCTATCTCAATTCTTTCTAAAGGGCAATCTTTTTGACCGGTCAATAAAATGATAGTGTTTGTAATATCCTTAGCATGATTCAAACCTGATACGGTTACCTTTCTAATAATCAGTCCATTTTTCTCCGTAATGGATTGGATTCCGGTTCTCTCCAAGAACTGTCTCGTTTTCACCTTATAATCGGTGACCTGGCGAATGTATTCAATATCATCAACCAAACATGGTCGCATAAAATCAATAGAATGGTGTTTCGGCATTAATATTATACATTGTGCACATACTTAACACTCTACCAAAAATATGATTATTTATAATTATTAATATACACTCTTCCAAAATTGTATAAATGCACAAGGTTGTTGAACAAATATACCAGTTTCCCTCCACCACGAAACCCATTTATTTGATAAACACTCTGACCTTTTCCAATATATCCAATTTGGCCACGATCATCGAATTTAAATCCGTCGTGGGTTTTAGTCTGGAGCGATCCGTAGCCGAAGGTGAGCGATTTAACTCCGAAGACGCTAGTCGAAGGAGTTTCGGAATTAAACTGTTTTGCTAAATATTTACCTTGTTGGTATGCGACCTGTGCGGTCGGCGGATTACCCGAAAATGCACAGTCTCCGATCGCAAAAATGTTATTCGTCCCGCGAACAAGAAGTTGTTCGTTTACGGGAATACCGCGGAGACAGTCCAACTTCAATCGGTTATTGATTTTTATGGTTAAATCGTTGGCTTTAATTCCTCCGCACCAAATCGCTAAATCGAATGGGATACTATTTTTATCCTTTATCTCAATCGAGTTTTCTCGAATATTGGACACCATACTTTTAAAGTGCAGGGTCGCATTCTCTTTCGTCCATAGATCAATGACTCGTTGTGATAATGTAGAATCGAATGTGGGTAATGGGCGATCGAGTGCATCTACCGCGACGACCTTGAATTTATTATAGTCAATTAATGTCCCAATCAATTCCGTTCCCGCTAAACCACATCCGATAACAACCACAGATGCCCCTGTGTGAAGTTTTGAAATTCGATCAGATATATGCTTGCTGTCTTCTGCGGTCTTTAGATACAATGTATTCTCTTTTACACCTGGTATTCCAAAGGTATTGACGTCAGACCCGTGTGCGAATATAATATAATCGAATTGTTTCTTGTCTCCATTTTCGGTAATGACCGTGTTATTCTGAAAGTCCGCGTCGTTAATGCGTCCGTTATGATAATGTATATGTTTATTCAATTTAGAAATTGGAATAGTTAAAGTGCGCGCATGCTTTACATTTTGCGCTAAAAGGGGGGTGTATACAAAGGAATCCTTGTCGGATATAACGGTTATATTATATTTATCAGTGTCTATATCTTGGAGAAATCCTATACTACCCCATCCAAAACCAATAATTGTAATTTTTGGTTTCATTGTAGACATTTAACAATTATACAATTAAAATATATATATAAAAATGCGCTACGGAGTCTCCGTATTGCGTGATCATTATACAAAAATATAAACATTTATCAATACAGAGTTAAACACGTCACAACTCCTTTGGCTACGGATCATTTTATCTACGCGTTCATCAATTGCAAGGTTGTCTCCAGTTCTTCCAATTGTTCCTTGGTATTAATTCCGATTAATTCGATACTTTGTTCAATTGGTAAATGAAACATTCCGATGTCTATAGATTCATGCTCTCTAACAATTTCAAATAAATCCGTCAAATAATATTCGTGTTGCGTATTATTATTTGATATCATAGGTAAATACTTGCACAATAAACCAATTTGAAAGGCATATACCCCCGCATTCACAACGTTTATTTTACGTTCTTGGTCATCGCAATCCTTTTCCTCCACGATTTTAATAAAGGTATCATTATAATCTCTTATAATGCGCCCATACCCGGTCGGGTCTTCCGATATAGACGTCATTATTGTAACTGGTTCCGCCGTTCTGGACATGACCGCCTTCATAGTAGAGGATTTTAACAGAGGGACGTCGCCAGATAATATCAAGACGCGGTCTGTTTCAGGTTGGCTAAGAAGATGTGGGCGTGCACACTGAATTGCATGACCTGTGCCTAAAGCCTCCGGCTGATTCACGAACACAATATTATCAATATTCATGTGTTGTTCCAAGGTGTTACGAATAATCGTTTCATATTTACCAACAATAATGTAAATCACCTTTGGGGAGAGTGTGAGCGCATTTTCCAGGACATGAACCAACATGGGTTTTCCAAGAACCGTGTGTAATACTTTAGGTAACGGCGAACACATTCGCTTACCCAACCCTCCTGCGAGAATAATTACAGACAAATTATTTACACCATCCGATAGCATCGCCTCGCCTATGTTTTCGTCCAAATTAGACATATATTGTAGAGGGGTATTTTAACATTTAATGTTTTTCAATATGCGACAAGCGTCAAAGCGTGTAGAAAAAATCGAGATAAAGGATGATAAACCATCTGTATTTGATTACGAATTCTATTTGAAAACATATCCCGATTTGGCTGCAGAAAATATAAATACGCGAAGCGATGCGATGTTACATTATATGACTATCGGGCGGAAGGAAGGGCGATATTGTTCCTACGATGATATGGTAAATAAGCACGTCTCAAATACCGGTCTAAATTTGGTAAACGTATTTGATCATAAATTTTATTTAGAAACATATACGGATTTAGGTAAGCGTGGAATTACCACACAACGTGATGCCATTATGCATTTTATGCAGTGTGGTATGAAGGAGGGTCGCGCATATTCACCCGAAAATATGCGTGAAAGATATGCGAGTAATTTACAACAAGCGCGGGACGCACTTCGCTTATTTCCCGACACGAAACCTAAACATTTTCGGATTTTAATACGAACCAGTAATCGCGCGGAATCATTTAAGCGATGCATAACAAGTATCTTGGAACAGACATATACAAATTATCATGTGTATATTTGTTACGATAATGAAGAATCTATCGAATATTTGAAGGCGTATGCTGGCCATCCGGCGATTACGTATTTTCCGATTCATATAGATAGTACGGAAAAATACAAGTTCAATTTATATTGCAACGCATTAATGGATAAAGTCAACGACGGTTATATATTATTTATAGACGACGATGATATGTTGGTAGATACGCGAGTATTCGAAGCACTTAATTCACAAATTGGATCAAACCAAATAGTCACGTGGCGATTTTTGAGACCAGATAAATTGATTTTTCCAGAAAGTTTGGATAAGGAACTGGTTTTAGGTGAAATAGACACCGCGTCTGTGTGTTTTCATTCTTCATTGAAGCATTTATCTAGATGGGGGGATAAACAATATGGCGATTACGGCTTTTATAAAACACTGTTTAACTCATGTCCAAGAAAGCGGAAAACCCATATAGAATATACATTAACAATGACTCAATTTCATGATAAAATTGGTAATTACGGTAAATCATCAGAGCATGCATAAAATCTAAATGTTAAATTACTAGAATGGTCTCATTCTAACAATAAAATCTCGCGATTTCTCATAGCATAATGTGTGGGATCACCGGATTTATTGGAAATGGAAACGCATTTACTCAAATATTAGCAGGATTGTATCAATTGCAAAATCGTGGATACGATTCTGCCGGAATATCAGTGATCGAAAATACAGAAATTCATACGCATAAATTCGCATCGAGTGATACGATATCGGCACTGACTCGTCTAGCCGAGTTTAAAAATCATTATAATGCGGGCTGCATTGGTATCGGTCATACACGATGGGCGACGCATGGCGCAAAGACTGATACAAATTCACATCCACATGTATCTCACGATGGGTTATTTTCATTAGTTCATAACGGAATTATTGAGAATTACCAGGAAATTAAATGCGATTTACACGAAAAGGGTATCGAATTGAAGTCTCAGACAGATACCGAGGTGATAGTGAATCTAATATCTGTATATTTTGCAGAATATGGTGAGGTGGAACGTGCGATTCAAAAGACCATTCAAGAATTGAAGGGGACCTGGGGAATCGTTGTGCTCTATAAGGACGAGCCGAATAAATTATATTGCACTCGTCACGGGAGTCCTCTTTTGGTAGGTGTTGACGGAAATTGTGCGATGGTTACGAGTGAACAGAGCGGATTTTGCAACCAGTTTGGAAAATATATTGTATTGAATAATCATGATCTATGTATCTTAAGCCGAACAACCGACGGTAAAATACACATGAACACGCGAGATGTGTATAGTTCGAAATCCGCATTAAATCTGAATTCTACATTAACACCGACACCCTACCCACACTGGACAATAAAAGAGATATACGAACAAATTGATTCGTCGCTACGTGCGATTAGTTTGGGCGGACGTTTATTGTCTAATAACGAGGTAAAATTGGGAGGACTATACGAGCAAGAATCGGAATTGGAACAGTTAGATAATATTATTTTGTTAGGATGCGGAACGTCATTTCACGCAGGAATGATTGGATCCCATTACTTGAAGGAGATCGGAGGGTTTAATAGTGTGCAGCTGTTTGATGGCGCAGAATTTGGAGAGTCGGATATTCCCAAGATGGGAAAAACGGGTTTAATATTATTATCACAATCTGGAGAAACAAAAGATTTGCACAGATGTATTCAAATCGCCCACGACAAAGACCTCTTTATGATCGGCGTCGTAAACGTGGTAGATTCGTTGATAGCGCGCGAAGTGCACTGTGGATGCTATTTAAATGCGGGCCGTGAAGTTGCGGTCGCGAGCACGAAAGCGTATACGTCGCAAGTGATTATTTTATCCATGATCGCTATTTGGTTTGCTCAAATAAAGGGAATATATGAATTAAAGAGAAAGGCCATGTTACGTGATTTACGCGCGTTACATATGGACATTGCTAAAACGTTACAAATCTCCGAACCGGTTATACGCGACCAAATCGTTCCCCTATTTAAAGACCGTAAAAGCTGTTTTTTATTGGGAAAGGGAAAATGTGAGAGTATTGCGCGAGAAGGAGCATTAAAAATCAAGGAATTATCTTATATACACGCGGAGGGATATTCAACAAGTAGTTTAAAGCACGGACCGTTCGCATTGCTGGAACCTCAATTTCCTGTTATTTTGATATCACCGGACGACGAGCATTATGCGAAATCGATGAATGCATATGAAGAGATACGGTCGAGACATGCGACAGTAATTATAATAACTGATGATTCTAAGTGTGATAAGCCAAATCATATTAAATTACCCTTGAATAAGACATATCGTGATTTATTAACCATTATCCCGCTACAGTTACTATCATATGAATTATCGTTATCTCGAGGATTGAACCCGGATATGCCGCGCAATTTAGCAAAAGTCGTCACGGTGGAATAAAACATGCGGTTATAATAGGAAATGGACGAAAACGTAAATGAATCAAAGCGAATTGTAGTATTGGATTCAAAACATTCCGGAACAATAAAACCAGAAAGAAAATGTAGTCAATGTGACCAGACTGCAGAATATAAGGAGAAACATGTATGCGTAATTTGCAATGATTATTTCTGTGATAAATGCATACATAAAATGCATAGCTATCACGGGTTTTTTGAGAGTAAATATTGCGTAGACTGCACAATTGTTTTTGGATGAAAACACCGGACGCATGCGAAGGAGTTTAGGGGTGCAAAATTGAACTCCTTCTCCTTCGGTTATAGATCGCTTCAAAATATATTAATATATTAATATGTATATATTAATATATTTTTGCTTTAATGTCTAGTAAGCTTTTATTATTCGATGTAGATGGAACGCTAACGCCTGCACGTAAGGTAATTGAATCTGATATGTTAACATGTATGCAGAATTTATATAAAATTCAAAATATAGATATTGGATTTGTGGGAGGTTCTGATTTAAAAAAACAAGTTGAACAATTACACGAGGAAAATTTTTATTTATTTAAATGGCGTTTCTCCGAAAACGGGCTTTTGGGATTCAACAATAATGAATGTATTCATAAGCGTAGTTTTGTAGAGGCATTAGGCGAAACTCACTTTAAACAATTAATAAACACAATTTTATTTGTATTGTCTTTAACCGATTGTCCGGTGAAGCGAGGCACATTTATAGAATATAGAAACGGAATGATTAATATTTCTCCAATCGGTAGAGCATGTAGCCAAGAAGAACGCGAAGAATTTGAGAAATATGATAACGAACACAAGGTTCGAGAATATATGATTCGACTTATCCAAGATAAATGGAAAACATATATCGTCGATAAAAAGTTGAATTTACCCGATCTCAAATTTTCAATAGGAGGTCAAATCAGCGTAGACATTTTCCCAGAAGGGTGGGACAAAACATATTGTTTGCAGTTCGTGGAGAATAAATACGACGAAATTCATTTTTTTGGTGATAAAACAGATAAGGGAGGAAACGACTATGAAATCTATAACGATTCAAGAGTCATCGCACATAAGGTCGAAAATTATCAAGATACAATTGAAATATTAAATAAATTATTTATGTCTTAAACTACGATTAATATAATTATTTAAATTAAGAGCCATCTTTATCACTATATTTGCGGTATCATTAAACAACGAGTTAAACAACTCATCTATTGTATCAGAAGAGGTCACTATATTTAAATTTAGATTAAGATAGGGATATGATGGTATATATTGAGAACTCCAACCAAAATCAATTAAATATAGTTTACTATTCTTAACGGTGAAATTACTCATTTTAATATCATTATGAAAAATATTTTCTGTTTTTAAAACACTATAAATATTCTGGATTTGGTCTTTCCAATTGATTGGGACATTCGATGTAGTTAATTGTTCACCACAATCGGTCAAAATTAGGGCGTTATCGATTTTATCTATAATTTTTGGACAGACATCGTATTTTTCTAATAAAGTTAGATATTTACATTCATTGTCGTAG
>Ga0209353_10001310_pt1 | contig 14184 bp, 9 predicted proteins | sample LauGreSpBDMM15SD_2_FD_187561 | JGI IMG/M metagenome (GOLD analysis project Ga0209353, IMG submission 187561) | Freshwater lake microbial communities from Lake Michigan, USA - Sp13.BD.MM15.SD (SPAdes) (version 2) | ecosystem: Environmental > Aquatic > Freshwater > Lake | place: Lake Michigan, USA...
ACATTTTTTCATGAATGTATTGAATGCATATGAATTATTTTGTGATTTTTTGAGAGATGAAAAATCCCATGTGGATTATACGTATTTGTGGGATTTAATATGCAAACCAAATCCAATGTTATTTCCAGAAGGGTTGAATCTAGTTATACTAAATATACCAGATACGGATGCAACCACTAATGTTGAATTTGTATGTCCCACAAATCATTATTCCAAGGAGGTATATGATTCTAGACGAAGAAGTTTAATATTATTGTCAAGAGAAGATATATTTGAACCCGTATATGAATATAAAGACATTGAAACTCGAATTAATGTTCAAAAGACATTTAGTGAGTATGACCGGTATCGTTCTCCAGCAATGCATGCAGTGATTACGCAAGTAGTTAAGCCACTTATACGTGAACATTGTAGTCCAAGTAAGCTAAAAAAATACCAATACAAGACACCCGATTTGTTAGAAGATTTAATCAAAACAATCAATACAAGAAGATATAAAATAGAATATCAAGTACGCAATTTGCGTGGAAAGGTAGTTGGTTTGTTAGCAACTGACCCAAAAGGAACAACGGGATTTATTCCATGTTATCCAACGGCTTTAAATACCAATTTGAAAAAAGATTTTGTATATACAAACGACGATATATGGCATACATATGCAAATACATTGAAATTTTTGAATAAATGGTATAAAACAAAGAAGACTCGCCGAGTAGAAGAGGAATCTCAAAAATGTTCACATGATGACCCTTTTTGCAAAGTGGTGGAGGATGAGGTGATTGTGGGATTCATGACAAATACAAACCAATTTATACCTATTTCGGATAGAGTTCCTAATCAAAATCAAGATTCTTTGCCACAAATTGAAAACAATGATTATTTGTTAGCAGACAATTCAATTGCCGTTCCTACAAATGAATATGATGTAGAACGAATTAATTATAGCAAACAAATTAAATTGGAAAATAATTTTTATTCTGCTTTTCGAAGCGCAGTTAGGATATTATTAAATGATTATTCTAATTTGCCAATTCAAAAACAATTAATTCAAGAAATAACGGGGAAGAGTGAAATGTCTACTCTGTATTCAGATAAACTTGAAAAGGTGGTTGAATTATTGAAGATACTAACAAAAGATAGAATTCGATTTATTGATGAAGTAGAAATTGATGGAAATGATTTGGTGGCTTCATGTTTATCTGTGAATGAGGCAAATAAATGTGATTCTAATCCAGCATGCTTTTATTCTAAGGGCAATTGTGGACTCAATATACCGAGAATGAATTTACTTTCACCCGATACAGATAACAAAGAATTGTATTATCTGCGTATGGCCGATGAAATGATTCGATACAATCGAATTAAAACATTTATATTCCAACGCAAAAATTATTTAATGTTTGAAACACTTGGATACAATTTAAGATACAATGAAATTATTATATTGGGGTCTCTTATTACCCAGCAATATTTTGAAAACCTTGTCCCCAGTAAACAAACGTTTAATTTAATGAATGCATATGACACAACTAATCCAATTAATAAACGAAAACAAATTGAACTAACAGTAGACCAAGTGAAACAAATATATCATGATGATGAAATCGAAGTAGTTGCAGATAGATTAGCTCCTCTTAAATACGTTTCACTCAGAAATTGTTTCCCGTCCAAAAGTATCCAAATAGTTTATCCCGCATTAGCTAATGCAACTTTTCAATTTGCAAAAGATATAATAAGGCAAACTGGTAAAGCGGAATTATCTTCCAATGACATCAGAGAAAAATTAGTAGAACTGTATAGAAATTACATTGATAGATATAAAATCAAAATAGCGGATATATTGATTCAGCAAGGCAAGAAAACATTTGGAAGTTATGTCAAGTCGGGCTCATTGTTAGTAGAACATATGCTTTTTACGGAAGGATATTACCTAACAAATATGGATTTATGGTTATTGTTAGACCATTATCAAATTCCATCGATGTTAGTTTCACATAAACCATTGTTAGAAACGGGATATAATGCAAAAGAGTTTGCCTTGTATGTGGACCTAGATGACCCTTTTTCACAAAAGTATGTATTTATTGTTAGTTCAGCAATAAAAACAGAAATGCCTCCATCCTATGGATACATTGAATTTGAAGGACATTCAACTATGTCTATTGAAGAAGATTTGAAAGATTCATGTAAAGATGACATTTTATCAAGTATATCCGACCCCGTTTCAATTGAAGCTTACATTGAATCATTTAAACCAATACTAACAACAAAGTATCTTAAGAAACAACCAAGAGAAAGAAGAAGAGACACTCCAGAAATAGAAAATGTGGAAGAAGACCAAGACCAAGAGCAAGAAGCACAACCTATTGCAATTAATGTTCACGAAGAAATGGTTGTTCCCGATTTAAATGCCGAACCAGTTGCTCGAATGAAGGCCAAAACAAAAAGAAACAAAAATCCTAAACAAGTAGAAAATGTGCATAAACCGCGAACTAAAAAGACATTACCAACGTAGGAGGCTTCTTCTTAATGTCAACTAAACAACTCGTATCGAATGAAGTGGTTTGCTTTTGGTTTTTGTATCGAATGTATCTTCTTCCAAATTTTGGATTATATGTATAAAATACATCAAGTGAATTACTCCATATTGTATGAGCCTTTTTCCATTCATGATTACACATAACCGCGTATTCTAACCGCAAAGTTAAATGCAAAAAAGGGCGCATTGTATTAACCAATACATCTTTTGGAAATAGAGGGTCTATATATAATTTTTGCATCATGGCATGGCAATTTATCATAACCCTTACTTCTGGATATAAAATGTTGAAATGTGTTTGATATGCGTATTTAGATATTGCGTAATCTATTAATTGTACATTGTTAGCTTCATTGAATTCAGTTAAATCAAAATGATGCATAAAAAAAGCATGAAATAAGGCCGACATTTTAAAGTCGCTACTTTTCACGGCAAAATACATGTTGTATAAAATAGATTTTGTTAGTGTAACATTTGTGTAGGGGTTCTTCGGAACACTATTTTGTAAAATAAAAAATCCATCTACATAGGATAAAGCAGAGTTTACTGTTTGTATAATTTCGGGAATTGTCATGCAGAATTTAGAATTTCCTTGAAAAAATGTATGGGCAATTCGAGTGGATAATGAAATGGGGTTTAAGCCCAAATCGGTTGTATTTTGTGTAACGGCTTTTTTTTGACGAAAAAGATGAGCCACTCTGGCAAACCCATGATATATTTTTTGAACATCACAAAATATACTAAGCAATTGATTTTCATTACTTATATTGCTATTTATTATATCAAATTTATTTTTTTTGCTTATAAAGTCAAAATAATATCTCCAATACGCGTTTTCATCTGTTATTTTTTTAAACAAATAAAAAAAGAGATTTTCCATATTATTTTTAAATTAGCTTTTGTATTTAAATTATATTTACATGATTCATCTTACATGAATGGATTGTATTCATCTTACATGAATGGATTGTATTCATCATCCTTTACTTTGGCTCCTTCATATAATTTCACATGCTGAGGTGTATGTATATTTTCCAAACTACAATTGTCTTTGATTGTTTCAGACAATAGAGTATGAATGTCATCCACGGTTTCCTTTGGAGGTACCGCAACGCTATTTAATTTAATCATTTCGTCCATATCCAGAATCACTTGGAATGCACTTGTTCCATAGAACCCTTCTTGACCACACATCACATTCGCCGAAACTCCTCTCATTGTATCCAATTCACCATGTTTGGCAGCCTTCATAAACATTTCGGGTGTTTCTTCAAACGATGCTTTTGCAATAGGACCAATATTGTCATTGTTTATTCCATGTCTAAAGATAGATATTAATTTGTGACTGAATGCCATACGGTCGCACAATATGCTGAAATGATGGTGATTCACATATGCATCATCAAACTCAATGGCATCCACAATTTCATTATAAATAGTTTGTCTTGCTGCCTCAATCCCTAGCACATTGTATACTTCAATAATATCATTGCTGAAGGTGCGAGATGCATCAATGTAATCCAAGCCAAGCACATCCAACATGTTAGTTCCAATTGTATCTAGAACCCAAATGTCTTGACGTTTGTATGAACCCGCCGATTCAACCACATTGTTTTTCACTTTTCGGAGAATGACTTTGTTGATGTCTTGAATGCCTCTTAGAACGACACTATTCAACAACTTTTCTTGAAACCCTCTCAACATATGTATTTGGTCTTGTTGGTCCAATGGATTAATCTTGATTTTTTTGATTCCTTTTGAGCTTGAAATCACATTTTTCATTCGAATTCTGAACACCAGATTGTCCGCATTGTAATCTGAATAAACGCAAGATACTTCATTTTGGTAAGACCCGTTGATGGCAAAGTTAACATCGTCCATTGTAATGTTTCTTTGAAGCATTTGCTCGGCATCAAAGCTGATTCTCATAACCCACTTGGATTGTTCTTTATCTTCTTCCACAATATCCGCACATGATTGAATCAACTGTTCAAACTCATAGAATTGTTGCATCAACACATTGTCCGCTTCAATAAGAGTATTCATGGCGTCCGGGTCAAAATATATTTCACAATCAGATACAATGTCGCTCAATTTAGTATGTTCCAAACGATACATAGTCGAGTAAGCAGTCTCCTTGTTCGTTTCATCTTCTGGTTTCAAGTATACCGTTAACGAAGGATTTTTGGGTTCAGAGGATATAGACAAGATTTCATCAATTCTCGGAACACCACGAGTGACATTGGATTTGGATGCAACACCCGCAAAATGGAATGTGTTCAGAGTCATTTGTGTGCTGACCTCACCAATAGATTGTGCCGCCACTAAACCAACAACTTCTCCGGGAGTCACAATCGACCGTTTATACATGAGGATAATAGTTTCAATCAGTATACTTAATGCCACCTTATTGAATCGTCTAACATATAATAGTTTTACGGGAGACATGTAGTAGAAGTAAAGCACTTTGAATAACATGGTTGGGGGAGCATAATATATTTTGGTCAATTCTTCATACCCAAACTTAATGATATTCAATGCTTCCAATGGAGTCATATCTACATAGGATTGGGAATTGAGTCGTTGTTGTCCAGCCACATTGTCAATAATAAACTGAAATGCAACTGGTAATCGCACAACTCTTTCATCTTTATACTTGAATACATTTTGCACAATCAGCTTCTGCTGAGACCGAACTAATTCAATGATTTCTTCAATGCTCGTTCTGTATTCGGACATTTCTCGTTTTGTTTGAGTCGCAACTGATTTCAAAAACACCGCTGACAATGCTTTCGGTTTGAGTTGTTCATCTGGAATGCTAAAGTGGGCATAAATATCTACAATGGTCATGGATGCAATAGGGAAATCTTGATTTTCCACTTTCACGGTATCAATGGAATCTTCGCCATAAGAGAACTGGACAATCTTGCCTTTGTTAGTTCGAATCGTCATGTCATAATTCACCATCAAATCTTCCAAACCTTTGATTAACTTTCTTTGAATATAACCAGTAGTTGATGTCTTGACGGCTGTATCAATTAGACCAACCCGACCGGCCATGGCGTGAAAGAACAGCTCTTGAGGACTTAGACCTTTAATATATGAATTTTCAACAAATCCACGTGCTTCCATGGAATCATTATATTTGGTGAAATGCGGAAGTGTTCTATTTTCAAACCCATACGGAATACGACGTCCATCCACATTTTGTTGTCCAAGACACGAAATCATCTGGGCAATATTGAGTTTGCTGCCTTTTGACCCCGAGTTAACCATGACCACAAATCGATTGTTCTTTCCCAAATTCTTCAATCCAGAATTACCCGCTTCAGATGATGCTTCGTTCAATATGTTATTCACTTGTGTCTCAAATTCTTCTTCATTTGTTTTTCCACTGTTGTTTATAAATGAACCAATCTGGGTCTGGTCGATAATATTTTTAATTTCAATCTTCTTCTTCAAAATAATTTCAGAGATGGCATTCGTTGTTTCGGCAGTGGAAATCAAATCACTGATACCAACACTGAAACCAGAGACTTTCATGTATTCTGTCACAATGTTCTGCAAATCATCAATAAACTGGGAAGCTGTTTTGTTTCCAAAATCATTGTTTGCACGATGAATAATTCCCTTTGTTCCCGCACCTAAAATTGATTTGTCCATTTGTCCTCGAACATACTTACCATTGACTACTTCAATCACATTGTTCGAATTTTTCATCTGTTCTTTTTCGCTATCAAATTCTTTATTCTTAATACGTAGTGATAATGGGGGCATAATTTGTGAGAGGATATCAAAACTGGTAATCGTATCCTTCTCGAATGTATCCACATTTACTTTATCAAACATCATCAACAGATTCATTGCTTGTTTTTTGGTAAATGTCACATTTTCTCTGGTAAACTGGTATGAACCAAGCATGGAATCTTGATAAATACCGATAATTGGGGAATTGCTACTTGGGCTGATAATCTGGTAAGGAACGGCCGCTAAATTTCTCAATTCCGATTCTGACTCCACATCTTGTGGCATATGCAAATTCATTTCATCGCCGTCAAACGATACTCCGTAAGGTTTCCCAAACGGTCGGAATACACCTTGAGCCTTATCAAGCCGGTTAAGCTATCATTTAAGACCCGCACTCATCTACTCTCTGAACCTTTTCCATACTCTTACCATAACGAGGTTAGGAACTTGGCTGCGGATTACCCATATATACGCCACATTTTTACCATACCCGAGGTCTATCTCGGCCATTTGTGAGTTTCCAGCACAAACTTGGTAGTGGTTCAACTATTTATTAGATAGTCTCGTCTTTAGGGACTCCCCGCAATTTGGGCGCGTTGCATCTACCTTTGTAAAGGTAGAGCCAAATATTGAATTAATTGGCTCCACCTTTTAAAGGTGGATACTATGGGGTAACACGTTTTTAACGCCCCATGTTGCTGACCTTAACGGCTATTGTGACTATATGGTCACAACTTATTGATCAGCATTGTACGGTTTGGTGTCTGCAACATTCATGCGGAATGTGTCGCCTTGTTTCATAATTCTTGCTACATGGGCCATCATGGACATTCTGTGTAAAGTCGGTTGTCTGTTAAATAATACAATATCTCCATTCATCATGTGACGATGAACAATGTCGCCATTTTCAAGAACAATTGATTCTCGGTCCATGTATCTCAATGTAATATTGATACCCGATTTGCGTTCCAAAATCTTGGCGCCCGGATATACATCTCCATTTCGAACTAATTGTGTTAGGAAAGCTCTGTTGCGGTCATTGACTACTTCTGGTTTGGTAATGTTTTTCGCAATTTTCATGGGAATACCTAATTCACGAATGGAGATGTTTGGGTCTGCCGTAATAACGGAACGAGCACTAAAATCCACACGTTTGGCCATTAGATTGCCTCTCATACGACCGCCTTTTCCATTCAATCTGTCTTTGATTGTTTTTAATGGACGACCAGAACGTTGTGCAACTGTTGGAACGCCCGGGATTTTGTTATCCACTTGGGCCGCCACATAGTATTGCAACATCATAGTCCAATCATCAATAGAAGAACCATGAGAAACGGGATCATTTGCATTATCCACCTTCATTTTTTCCAGAAGAGTGTGATTGGTCTTCAAAATGTTGACCAAAATATGACTTAAGTCATCTTCACTTCTTTGCTGAGCATCATGTTTGACAGATGGGCGAACTGCGGGAGGTGGAACGGCCATGACTTGACAAATCATCCAATCTGGTCTAGACCAAATGGGATTGAATCCCATGAAATAAACATCTTCATCTGAAATTCTCTTTAGAATTTTGAGAACCATTTCAGTGGAAAGTTTAATGACCATGTTGCCAGAATTGGCGGCGCCTTCTTCTTTGCCTTCTCCATCTTCATCTTGACGAGCCCATTCGGCGTAAATGGTGGCCAATCCTTCTTTTTTGATTTTGGCGGGTTGCAAACATCCGCAACCGTCTTCAATATCTTCTCCGCAACGAGAGATTTTGTTCGCAATAGAGAACACATATTTCCATCGGGCATCTGGTAACATCTTGAGGGCTTGACTGTACTTTTTCTTGCTGATTTTCAATTTACTGCATTTGAAGCAGACACATTTGAGGATCTTCAAAATGGTGGACAAATACTGGATGTAATAGACGGGTCGGGCTAATTCAATGTGACCAAAATAACCGGGAGTTTTGATGTAATCCAATCCATCCGTAGGACAAATTAGATTTGATTCAAGAACTCCCATTCTCGGGTCAAATAATCCTCCAATCACTGGCTTATTGTTTGTATATGTTTCCCGACTTGTAATTTCAGCAACCGACCCGCGTCGAATCTCCTCTGGAGACAAAATGCTAAATTGAATACCAATAATTTTAGAGCAACGTTGTTTTCCAATCATTTTGTCTTATATTAATGCGTTTATAATATTTAGATAGTTTTAAATCAATTTTATTTGGCTTTTTATTTCAATTAAAATAATATTTGTTATTATTTAAAATTAAGAATACAAAGTAGAGTAATAAATCAAATATGCCAGCCCAATCAAATCCCAAACGTACTAATCGTCGAGTTGTAACTAAACCAGATTCATCTTCTGAGTCATCGTCGTCATCTTCTTCTGAAAGTGAAGACGAAGAGATACAAACTTCAAAGCCAAAGTCTCCCACAAATAAAGAAGCAGATAAATTGAAGTATGCCAAATTTTTGTCCAAGATGTTTCCGTCTAAATACATCAATGATAAAAAGAAGGCACTTAAAAAGCAAGAAAAAGAGAAAGAAAAAGAATCGTCAGAAGAAGATGCATCCACCGAAGAGGAAGAATGCGAAGAAGAAAACAAAATTGTTGAAAAAAAGAAAAACAAAGAAAAGACAAAGTCCAGCCCTAATTTGAATATCTTTTTAACAGTAGATGAACATAGCATCGACGATGATGATGATGATTGGGAAGATGATGATAGTGACTATGAGACAGAAGAACAATCCTCCGATGAAGACGAAGACGTTTCTGTTAGTAGTGATGAAGATGAGGATGAAGATACATGCACTTCTAATTCAGAGGAAGAAGCTTCTATTGAATCCGTGTCAAATGAAAATAATATGAATTCTGAATTGTTAAATAAGTTAATAGAACTGCAAAAAGCATCCACTTCTAAGACGGGAAAACCAGATAAAATGATGGAAGAATGTATTAGTGCGTGTAAGGAAAAAATTAAACAAATTACCAAAAAACAACAAAAGAAAAGTGTAAAGCAAAAAGAAAAGAATCAACGAATTTTCAAGAAGATGTTATCTGTAAAAAAGCTAACACATGAATTAGTATTCTTTAGAAAGATGTCGGTGGATGACCAAAAATTATTGATTAAAGAGTATCGTGAAATTAACAAACTCATTTGCATTGAAAAGCCATATCGACTCAGTTTGTTAGAGTCTCCCATTCCAATCTTACACAAGAGTATTGCCATGAAGAAAATAAATTTGCTGAGAAGTATGGATGAGTATTGCAGTGAATACTACAAAATCAAATATTGGGTGGATACATTTATGCGGATTCCTTTTGGCAAATACAATAATCTGCAAGTAACCATGCAAGATGGGGTCGAGTCTAGCAATCAATTTATGGAAAATGCAAAACGAATACTTGATTCCGCGGTGTATGGACTGAATGATGCCAAGATGCAGATTATGCAGATGTTAGGTCAATTGATTACAAACCCAAATGCGATTGGTTGTGCGGTTGCCATTAAGGGACCCCCAGGCACGGGTAAGACTTCGCTTGTGAAGGAAGGAATCAGCAAGATTTTGAATCGACCATTTGCATTCATTGCTCTAGGTGGCGCAACGGATAGTAGCTTCTTAGAGGGTCATTCATATACATATGAGGGAAGCACTTGGGGTAAAATAGTGCAAATCCTCATTGATAGCAAGAGCATGAACCCCGTTATTTATTTTGATGAGTTAGATAAAATTAGTGATACCCCGAAGGGCGAAGAAATTGTGGGTATACTAACACATTTGACAGATACATCTCAAAACAGTCAGTTCCACGACAAGTATTTTTCCGAGATTGATTTTGATTTAAGCAAGTGTCTTTTCATATTCAGTTACAATGATGAATCCAAGATTAGCCCCATTTTGCGGGACCGTATGTATCGAATTCAAACAAAGGGATATGACAAAAAAGAAAAGACTATTATTGCGAATCAGTATTTGTTGCCAAAAATACAAGAACAAGTGAAATTTGCGGAAGGAGACATTATCATACCAAATGATGTGTTGCATTACATTATTGAACATTATTGTGAAAAAGAAGCGGGAGTTCGAAATCAAAAGAGGTGTTTAGAAATCATTTATACTAAACTGAATTTGTATCGACTGATGAGGCCAGGTAGCAGTTTATTTGATGCAGAAATGACGATGGATGTATCATTCCCATTTCAAGTAACCAAACAAATAGTAGATAAATTGATTAAAATCAATAAAGAGGATAATTTTGCCAAATCAATGTACATATAAAATCCAATACAAATAAGTTAAATGGTTAGTTCATATTATACTACATTATATTATGAATCAATGGTTCGGCATTATGGCATGGCACTTATTGCCGGTATTTTATAATATGTATACAACTAACAAACCAAAGACATTTAAAATACTTCTTTTGCCAAGTTCCAACCATAGCAAGCTCAACCATAGCAAGCTCAACCATAGCAAGTTTCAAATGTACAAAATAAAAGAATATAAATAGTTCGCAATACAATGTATAAGATGTCTAATTTCAACATAGATGATGAAATTAAACGATTACATGAAATGAAACAAATGTGTCAAAATTATATACAAGATTCTACAACGGAAAACAATGTATTAATTCAAACTAAAACATTGTTGAAAGAAATTAAAGCGAGATTGGCTCATTTTTGCCATCACGACGTGCATTGTGATGTGATTGAAATAGGTGAAACTGTAAAAACAGTATATTATTGTATTAAATGCGAAACAAACTTCTAAAAATTAAAATATAACGAGTGCAAATATTGGAATACATATAACAACAATCAAAATAATAATTATACATGCCCAACAAACAAATTTGGTGGCTATCAATTGATAATATTGTTCATCTTGGAACATTATTCAATTACAAAAAAACTATTTATATTGCATTAGAATCATTTTTGTTTTTAAAATTCTTGCAAATTGTTCATTTCCTTCAATACCAATGTCCACCACATAGTATGTCAGATTTTTTATTGCATTCAATAAATTATTCTTTTTTGTTCACTACTGTCATATTTTCCAGACTCTTAGCTAAATCATTATCCGCGATATAACTGTATAATCCCGACATATGTTCCTTGTTTGATGGCATTTTTTGTGAAACAGTTGCATCTGATTTACCAACAACAGATGGCATTTTTTGTGAACCAGTTACATGTCGTTTATCAAAATGAGGATGAGATTTATAAGCTTTATAACCTGTAGGGGGGCTACCTCCAACTCGTTTCTTAAATGTCTTCTTTCTTTTGTTATACAATCTTTTCTTAAACACAACAAAAAAGTATTTGTATTTATTTGTTGTATTAAAAACACCCAATGAGGGGCTTGAACCCTCGACCACCAGCTTAAAAGGCTGGCGCTCTACCGACTGAGCTAACCGGGTAACTTGTGATTTCTCACATATAAACCATATACAATATCTTTAAGTAGTTTAAATGAGTTAATATTCTGAAACGGGAAAATTGTTACCACCGCGTTGTAGTAAAAACGTTTTTTGTTCATCAATGAGGCATGCACATCCAGACGCACTTGAATAGGTGCTTGGACAACACTCTGGTTTAAATTTAGTTGAAGCTAACATATCTAATTCTCCCGCGGGCATTTGCAAAGGTTTGAATTCGGGTGTTAGTTTATATTCGGCTCCAATAGGTGTTCCTTCCACCGTTTCTGCTAACAAATTTCCTTTGGCAGTAGATACAGCTAAATTGTCGGCGGGAGAAATGGTTGACCTAGGGTAAATATTTAAATCTTTTGCCAATAAAGGAGATGGAGGAATATATATAGAAGGAGAAGTAGGAGTAATGGGTCCACCTCTTTCGGTAAATCCTTCGATAATACCTTTGGCGGCCCCAAATACATGACTTACATTAAAATTAAATTTTAAACAAGAAACGCACAAACTAACAAACAAAATCCACGACATAACACCTATTAAAATAAGTAATTCACCTCTTATTTCAAACGGTCCTATTTTAATCTTTAACAATTCTGACCAATGCATTATACATATTTAACAGATAATATTTGAAAGGATTGTATCAATTAGAGAATTGTAGTCTTTGAATTGAATATTTCCTACATAAAATGTTTCCTTATCTGTGAGTAGATGATATAACACATTTGGCTTTTTCAGATAGGATATTGAATGGTCGGGGTTTTTCAATATGTCATCTACATCCATAGTAGTATGCAATTTTCCATACGAATCGTAAAAAATCAAATTTGGCCCTCCTTTAAATACATTTCTTTGTCCTAAACTATATTCTGCAAAATTGGATACATTGTCTCCCTTTATCTTGACTGTTCCATATACTACAGCCCCATTTATTAATTTATCGCCGGGTTGTATGTCTTTAATGCAGACTAGTTGTTTGGAATACAATCTAACCATCGTATCTCCACAGAACCCACCATCTAACAAAGCATGGATGTTTGGTTTTGTTTGCACATTCTTGTAATTTAGCACTTTTAGTAAATGAGAATGATACACTTCATCCCAATCTAAGAATTCTAAACCATTTATTTTAATTATTTTGTTAGTTGTGTTCAAGCAATATATATATGGTTCGGCATACATTTCGACGGGTGTTCTATGCGGATATTTTGAAATAGGCACCCAATCATTTCCATATTTTACTTTATGGAATTCGCTTACAATGACGCCATTTACATTATACATTCGCACAAATTTGGAATCTAGTTTAATAGTCGATGTTACTATATTTGAATCAACTAATACATCTCCAATTTGAATATTTTTTAATAATTTGTGTTCGCCATTATCCATTTTTAAAAGGGTATTTTTATCAAAACACTTAGGAATAGTTGGCAATTTTGCGGGGTTTAATCCATATGCGCGTCCCATTGTTAGATTGATTGAAGCAGTCGCAACTAACAAAGGCATAGTAACTACGGTAGTGGCAATAGCCAACCCTTGTGTTCCGGGAATAATATATAGAGCCGAAATGACTACTATCAAAAGGTAAAATATTTTAGAAATAGATTCTAAAAATTGGGACATGAGTGATTTTAAAATAAGACTATTTCCTAAACTGGTATAAATACCCGCCAGAAAAATGGCTTGTAATCGAGCAAACATATCTTTTATTGCGTATATTGTTTGTTGTAAAGGCACAGCAGAGTTAGCCACTTTATTTTTCACACGATTCATTGCATCTGTAGCGGATTGTTTTAATTCCTCTATCATACTTGAGAAAGTGGTTACATCTACCCCAGTTAGTTCAACACCATCGGCTCTACTTATTACAGAATCAAGAGTTCCATCTAAATCGTAAGATGCCGTTGCAGTTGGGAAGCTTATACTAAGCGCTTTACTAACACAATAATTGAAATTGGATAGTGTATATTCAATCATTTTTTTTCCAGCCGATTGATTAATTATTCCCGCAAACGGAATAATGTGGGGTTTACATCGTTCTGCTTCCCAATTATTTTTTAATAAATTAGATTGGGATTTAATTCGAGAAGCAAATAAAACAAATATCACAACAATAGTAACTAACAAAATAATTAATATTGATTGAAAATGCATTTCAAAAAACGACAAATTATCGTATAATTTATTAATATAAGAAACAGCATCTCCTTTACCGTCCATATATTGATTAGTGATAATAATAATCCTCCCAGTCCCAGAATGTATAATTTCCGATTTGAATTCGATGGGTATCTGTTACTAAACAAGCATACCAATCGCTCTTGACGTTTGTTTGTTTTCTTGCATCTGGATGGTCAGAGACTCGAATATATCTGTTATTCTTGTATTGTATTAAATGAGACCCAGTTACATAAATGCCACCATCCACAACCATTAAAGGTTCTTTATTATCC
>Ga0209353_10001313_pt1 | contig 14158 bp, 28 predicted proteins | sample LauGreSpBDMM15SD_2_FD_187561 | JGI IMG/M metagenome (GOLD analysis project Ga0209353, IMG submission 187561) | Freshwater lake microbial communities from Lake Michigan, USA - Sp13.BD.MM15.SD (SPAdes) (version 2) | ecosystem: Environmental > Aquatic > Freshwater > Lake | place: Lake Michigan...
AATATGTTTTGACCACGATTTAGGGATGGACGTGTCTTTAGACGCGAGGTCCAAAGGCATGACTAAGAAAAAGTCAAGATTATTAAAACAAAAAGAAAAAACAGGATTTGATTGTGCTAAATGGTTAGTTGACTATTGTTTAGATAATAATAAATCATTACCATTATACAATATACAATCAGCTAATCCAGTTGGTAAAGCAAACATAGATAGTTTATTAATAAACTATATTAGACACATGAATAAAATAAATTAATATAAAAGTTATGACAACCAATAAATTGAATGTATACATTTCAACATGTGATAGTAATATATTCATTGTAAAATATTTCCAATATTTTTTTAACAAATATTGGAGTAAAGATATAAATGTTAAAATTTTAGGTTTTACCCCTCCAGATTTTAAATTAGAAAGTAATTTTGAATTTATTTCAATGGGAAAAGAACAGGTTGGGGGAGCTAATGGTTGGTCAAATTATTTAATTGATTTTTTTTCAAGTATTAAAGACGAATATTTTGTTTTTGGATTAGATGATTTTATGATAGCTAGACCTGTTGATATTGAAGTTTTTGAAACTTGTTTGGAATTGTTAAACGAAAATGTAGGTAGAATTGATTTACAACCTTCTTTACAACACGCTCGAGATAAAAATCATGTAAAACCATACGTTGAAAAAAACGGTATTGAATTTATATCTCTTATTGACTCTGCACCAGGTAATGTTAATTTATATCAAAACGCAGCCGCTTTTTCTATCTGGAATCGAAAATGGTTTTTAAAAAATATTAAAAGAAATTGGACACCTTGGGGATGGGAAACAATAGGAAGTATGTCTTTTGCAAACGGTGATGGATATAAAGTTATTGGTTCTGTTGATAGATGGGCAATTAAAAAAATAGAATGTTTAAGTAATCAATGGCCCGGAATGATAAATGTTAGAGCGATTAGACAAGAAGATATCGAACAAATGGAAAAATTAAAACACGAAAATGATAGAATTAAAAAATTTGAACCATTACTAAACGATGCGTGGTTTTATAATGTTCTTGGTGGTTGGGAAATTGAAATATTTGGTAAATAAAAAATTAATTTAAATGGAAAAATACGATTTAAAAAACAAATTAGTTTTAGTAACCGGTGGTTCAGGATTTTTAGGGAAACCTTTAATAAAAGAATTACTTAAACTAGGAGCTAATGTACGGACAATTGCCAGAAATGAAGGCAAATTAATTGAGTTGAAATCAGAATTTCCTGATGTTGAAATATTAACAGGGGACATTTCTGACCCATTTGATTCAAAACAAGCGATGAAAGACGTTAAAGCCGTTTTTCATTTGGCCGCATCAAAACATGTTGGTTTAGCTGAAAAACAAGTTAGAGAATGCGTTAAATCTAATACAATAGGTACTATGAATCTATTAGATTGTTCTCTAAACGAAAACTTAGAATTCTTTATTAGTATTTCAACGGATAAGGCGGCTCAAGTTGTTGGTGTTTATGGGGCTAGTAAATTATTAATGGAAAGACTTTGTTCACAATATCAAGAATTAAACCCTAAATGTGATTACAGAATAGTTAGATATGGAAATGTTCTTTATTCAACAGGGTCTGTATTGTGCAAATGGAAAGAATTAATACAAAATGATAAACCTGTAATAGTCACCGAACCTAAAGCAACAAGATTTTTTTGGACAGTTGACCAAGCAATTGATTTAATTTTTAGTTGTTTAGATAATTGCAACACATCAAAACCATATGTCCCTGGTATGAAATCAATGAGTATTGAAAATTTACTTGAAACAATGTATCAAAAATATGGTCAAAAAAACGCAAAACAAAAAATAAATGTTATTGGTCTCCAACCTGGAGAAAATTTTCATGAAAAAATATTAGAAGACGGTCCATTTTCATCTGAAGTTGAACAATTCACCATTGAGGAAATAAAAGAATTAATATAATTTATATTAAAATTTTACATATCTTTATAAAATATTTAACGTAAAAAATGGACATTTATAATAACAAAATAATCAAAAAACTTCCAATGCCAAAAGATAGCACTTGGGATAGAAACTCCTGGAAAAATTATTTACCGGTATGGTTTTTAGAATTTTTAAGAGGTGTAAAAAATCTTATTGATTGGTTTTCAGTTATTTTTAATGATAGACATTGGGATAGTAATTACATTTTTGAAGTGCTAAAACGTAAGATTGAACTACAACGTAAATATATTGTTACGTCTAACAGACATAGTGAAGTTGAACGAGACAATCGAGATATGACTTTATGTTTGAATCTTATTCAACGAGTACAAGAAGATTTCTATTCAATTGAATACTCAGACTATGAAAAAACCGAATATAATTTTTTAGATATTCCTGGAGATACTGAAAATAAAACATTAGACATAAAGATAGTACACGAAGACTTTGATTCGTATTTTAAAAAATACCCACTTTCATATAAAAAAGTTTTATCCAACAAAAAACTTCAAATTTTTAATATTAAAATAGGAGAAGAAGAAAACACAGTTGAAATAAAACAAAGAATCGCTATGAATATCGGTCATTATAACCAACAAAAAGCTCATAGTCTTTTGTTTAACATTTTAAATGAACGTATGTCGTGGTGGTGGGATTAAACAATAGAAAGTTAACAAAATAAAATGAACGTAGGAAAACTTATAATCGGTATTGTGTTTGGTATTCTTGCTCAAATCGTAACTTTCTTTCAATTACAGGGACAAATGAAGTATGATTGGTTTAAAAACAATTACTGGTTGGTTGTTTTAATGGGTATACCGGCATCAATGTTTTTTATGTATTCAGTAAAGAATATGGTAATTGCATATGAAGGTCAAATGTGGCCATCAAGATTAATAGGATTTTCATTAGGAGCAATAGTATTTACTTACTTTAGTTGGTATCTTTTTAATGAACCTTTTAATACAAAAACAATTATTTGTTTAATATTAGCCCTTACCATACTAGGAATTCAATTGTTTGTAAAATGAAAGAAGATAATGAAGATAATTTAGGTGAGTTGTGGTGTCATTATAGTGGTATGCCATCTGTATTATCTTACGCACAAAAAGAAAAAGTTATGAATAAAGCAGATAAATATTATTTAGAAAATATTAATAAGATTATGAGTGAAGGGTCATGGGATGACAATCCTAGACCTAAATATCTTGATGGGGTACCCGCATATTCAAAATTTATAACAGGGGTGTTTGAAGAATATGATATTTCAAAAGGTGAATTTCCTATCCCAACTATAAGAAACGCCGCAATTAAGACAGGAATAAAAGAAATATTTTGGATATATCAAAATCAATCATCGTCACTTGAGGTTGCCCGTAAAATGGGAATTAATTGGTGGGATGAGTGGGATATTGGTGATGGAAGTATAGGTCAAAGATACGGAAAAACTATTGCCAAATATCAGTTAATGGATAAGTTGTTAAATGGATTATTAAAAGACCCATTTAGTCGCAGACATATTATGAATATGTATCAGTACTCTGATTTGGAAGAAACAACAGGACTTTATCCTTGTGCTTATGAAACCATATGGTCGGTAAGAAAAGGGGACAATGGATTAATTCTTGATATGACATTAATTCAACGTTCGTCAGATTATATTGTTGCAAACCATATAAATAAAACACAATATTTGTCTTTATTATTGATGGTTGCGGCTCATTGTAATTATAAAGTTGGCAAGTTTTGTCATTTGGTTCAAAACCTGCACATTTATGATAGACATTTTGATGCTGCCACAGAACTCTTAAATAAAGAACCATTAGACACCCAACCAAAATTAATCTTGAAAGAGAATAAGAATTTTTATGATTACACCATAGATGATTTTGAAATAGTTGGAACGGAAGGTATAACTAAATTAAAATCAAAATTAGAACTGGGAATTTAATTTTTTAATAAAGAACCAATAAAAATGCAACTATCAAATTAAGTTATGAAAACAAGAATACATGTTAACCAACATAATATTCGTTCTAACAAAACTAAAGGAACTGATTTGCCTGTGATTACAGTTAAGCAAGGTAAAAAAAATACTTATTGTAATGAAGTTGAAATTTTAGGTCCGAGTAAAATAATATATGGTGGTGAGGGGTGTGATGCTAAACCAATACTATCTTGTGGGGCAAGAGTAATAATTGAAACCGAATCAGAAGTGATAATAATTAATCCAATAATAAAAAAATAAAAGTTGTGACAATAATATTAACTATAATTATGACCGTACTGGCCCTATTGCTGATTCCGGATTATAAAGACAATGATTCATTTGACAAAGACAAATAAATTATCCTAAAACTTCTTTTTTAGTTCCTCGGCTTTTTAATATTTTACTTTCCATTCTTTTAAGTAATTCATCTTGTTTATCCCTTAATTCTTTTATTTCTGATTCAAGAGATAAAATTCTTTTTTCATAAATGTCAATAATTTTATCGTTACCTTTACTTTTATTTTCAATTCTAAATTTAAAATACTCCCACACATCCTTTCCTTTAAGAATTCCTATTAAAGCGGTAATAATAACTATAGTTTGTGCGTCCATATTTTTAGTGTTTAGTTCTTATTAATTTTTAATTATAGTATTTACATATAAATATTTTAAACTACAATAAACCATCATAAAATTCTATAAAAATTATTAAATTCTATAAAAAAATTATTTGGATATTTATTAATAAAAATTATATATGGTAAAATTAGGTTCAAATGGTGAAATTGTTAAACAACTTCAATCAAAATTAGGGTTAACACTTGATGGTGTTTTTGGCCCTAACACAGAAAAAACATTAAAAGAATGGCAAACTAAAAACGGTTTAATTTCAGACGGGATTGCCGGTCAAGCAACTTTGGAAAAAATGGGAATTAATTTATCACCCATAAATGAAACTGTATCTACTCCAAAAGTAGAAGGGTTAAAACTAGATAAATTAAAAGGCCTAATTCCAGATTTGGTAATTTCTCAAATACCTGAAACGGCTATTAAATTTAATATTACAAACAATTTAAGATTGTCTCATTTTTTGGCTCAATGTAGTCATGAATCTGGAGGATTTAAAGCGGTTAAAGAAAATTTAAATTACAGCTCTGATGGACTTAAAAAAATATTCCCTAAATATTTTCCGGGTAATTTAAGTGAATCATACGCTCGTAATCCAGAAAAAATCGCTTCCCTTGTTTATGGAAATAGAATGGGTAATGGTAATGAATTAACTAAAGAAGGTTATTTATTTTGCGGCAGAGGATATATTCAATTAACTGGGAAAGATAATTATTCAAAATTTGATAAAACTGTTGATGACGATATTATGAAAAACCCAGAATTAGTTGCAACTAAATATCCGTTAGCGTCAGCTGCGTTTTTCTTTGACTCTAATAAACTTTGGTCTATTTGTGATAAAGGCTTTGACGATTCTACAGTAATCGCTGTAACAAAACGAGTAAATGGTGGAACAATAGGTTTAGACCATAGATTGAAAGAATTTAAAAAAATATATTCATTACTTTCTTAATAAGAAAATGAAAATTAACATAACAAAAACACAAAGGGCAAGATTGGTTAAGGATTGGTTAAACGATATGTTTTCTGATGCTGAAATACTGGGGTCTTATTATGTTAAAAATAAAAAAAACATTGGTTTCCATTATAAAAAAAATAAGGAGTTTTGGTTTGATTATAATACAATTTGGTTATTTTTAGAATCCGTGTTTTCACTTGAATATAGGGAACTGCAAGCTATTACAGAAGACTGGGTGGAAGAAACATTAAATTTGAAGGGCCATAAAACTACTTATAATCCCAATTGGAGGACATAATCGGTGAAAGAGTCGTTAAATTTTAAAGTATTTATATTAAATGAAAATTAACATAACAAAAACACAAAGGGCTAGATTGGTTAAGGATTGGTTAAACGATATGTTTTCTGATGCTGAAATACTGGGGGCTTTTTATGTTAAAAATAAAAAAAAACTTGCTTACCAGGATAAAAAAAATAAGGACTTTTGGTTTGATTATGCCCTAATTTGGTCATTTTTAGAATCCATGTTTTCACTTGAAAGTGAAGAACTGCAATCCATTACAGAAGACTGGGTGGATGAAACATTAAATTTGAAAGGTTATACAACAAACAATACTCGTATTTGGTAAAGGAGTACGGTGGATGAAACATTAAATTTTAAAGGTCGAAAAACCAATTTCATCACATTTTGATAACTTATTTTTTTTAAATTCATAAAATAAAGTTATTTTTTTTTCATCAGATATTTCATCATCCCATTTATTAATAAACGCATTAAATAAATTTTCAGATGTTTTTATTTGATATAAATTAATAGAAGAGTTTAATATTTTTAAAACCCATTCATATTCTTTTTTTAAAATCATTATTTCCATATTATTTCCTATTGTTTCCAAACATTTTTCCAAACTGGTCCACCATCCCCATAAGTTGAGCAATATCCGGCATAGGTGGTTGTTGATTTTTTAACGGAGGTTCAATTTTTTGCTCCGTTGTTATATTATGAATTGGGGGGGTCTCAATATTAGGTTTTTGATTTAAAACATTTTTCATCCCTGAAAAAGTTTTAATTATTTTTCTACCTACTTTGAACCACCATAGGATTATCATTACTGGTATCCAAACCATTAATAATAAAATTAACGTTAAAATTATTTCTAAATACATATTAAAATTTACAATAAATATATTGTACTGTCAATAGATTTTTTAAATAATCTTACTAATATTTACATAATATGAAACGTTCATTTGAAAAAGTTATAAATCATTTAAATGAACCAGAAAAAATACTCCTATTTGGAGAAGACTCTAAAATAAAAGTTAATAATATTTTTTATTCGACAAATAAAAAAAAATATGTTATTGATTGTAAATTATTTTTAAACGACCCAAAACTATTAACAAACGCATATCCTGACGGACTATACTATTTAATTTCCGATTCTTGGAAATTTATGGGGTTTAATGAAGGGGTTGAGGTTATTAGTGCTGTTGATTTGTTATAACCACTTTTTCTTTTTCAAGTAAAAAATAAGCCATTTGGGCTAAATCAAAAAAATGAAAACTCGGATGAGATTTTTCTAATTCTGTAATTTTGTTTTGAAATTCATTTATAATTTTGTTTTGATGTACACAAAATAAAATTTCTTCAACTATTTCTGAATTTGACATAAGATTTTGATTTATAATAAATATTGTCACAAAGATATATTTTTATCTTTAAAAATAAAAAAAAATATCTAAATTTTTTAAAAAAATAATAATGGAAAAAATTAAAAAAGGTGATTTAGTAGTTGTAAACTACACAGGTAAATTAGAAGATGGGACTATCTTTGATACGTCATTAAAATCAGACCGTGAACCATTAAAAGTAACGTTAGGTCAAGGAAGTCTTATTAAAGGATTTGAAGATGGGTTAATTAATATGTCGGTTGGTGAAAAGAAAACAATCCATATTGAACATGAAGACGCTTATGGTCCAGTTAAAGAAGACTTTATTACCGAACTAGATAAAAGCCAAGCTCCTGAAGGAGTAACCGTTGGAGAATCTTTGCAAGGTATGGGTCAAAATGGACCAATTACTGTAAGAGTAACAAAAGTGACAGATGAAAAAGTAACTATTGATGCTAACCATCCTTTAGCAGGTAAAAAATTAATTTTTGATTTAGAAGTTGTTAGTGTTAATTAATAACATTATCCAATGATGGACCTAGGTCTTTAGGTTTGTCAAACTCTTCCTCAATAATATCACTTTCACCATAATCTTGAATCATTGAGTCTGGGTCGTACTCCCAAAAAGTTTCCTTAAGGTATTCCATTCTACGTTTTAGTAAAAAAGTAGGACATTTTATTGTTAATGTGTGTTTTTTGTACACTATTTCAGTCTCAGTAGTATTAAGTTTTATTTCAAAGTCATTAGTTCTACTTATTGGAGCGTCAAAAATATTTTCTTTAAGCTCTAAATAATTTTCACAACAATAATTTACATATTGTATACCATATCTGTTATATTTAGTTAAACTCATTAGTTTAAATAAGTTTGATATAGACTCTGGAGACTCTCCATGAATAATAAACAACTCAATTTCTTCTTTAAGGCTTTCTAATGAAAAATTATTAACAATTATTTTAACAATTTTTTTTTCTTTATCCGTTAATTTACTTAAATTTGACATAATAATAAATATACATATAATAACTTTATAAAATGTCACTTAAAATAAAATTATCATTAATTCCAGAAACACCTGGTTGTTATTTATTTAAAGATGAAAAAGAAAAAATAATATATGTTGGTAAATCAAAATATTTGCCAAATAGAGTTATGTCTTATTTTAGACCAAACCCAATAGAACTTAAAACAAAAGCTTTATTAGAAAGAATTAAAGATGTGGATTTTATCAGTACTATCAATGAAAACGAAGCAATTTTACTTGAAGACGATTTGATTAAACTATATCGACCAAAATTTAATGTTAAAGGTAAAGATGACAGAACTAAAAAATGGGGGATTAGTTTTTCTTGTGGTGATTTTCCAAAATTAGAAATAACACCAATTAAAACTTCAACGAATGACATTATCTGTGAGTTTTCTAGTAGTAATATTTGTCATGAAGTTTATGAAACTATACATAGAATAGTGAATCTTAGGAATTGTTCTTATAATTTATCTAAAAATAATATTGAAAATAAAAAATTTAAATCTTGTCTTGAATTTCACATTAATAGATGTTCGGCTCCATGCGAATCTAAAATTAATAAATTTGATTATAAAAAAAATTGTGATTTGGCAAAAGAAATTTTAACGTTTAATTATAAAAAAGTAGAAACTCATCTTTGGAAAATAATGAAATCGTACTCAGACTCTTTTGAGTTTGAAAAAGCTCTACAAATAAAATTTAAAATTGACGAACTTGAAAAAATAAAAATTCTTTTAGAACCATCAAGAATTCAAAAAAGTATAAATTTAACTAAAAATATAAAAAAAATATTAAATTTAAAAAACACTCCTCTGATAATAGAATCTTTTGATAATTCACACCATAATGGTGATTGTATTGTTTCGGCTTCGGTAAGATTTGTTAATGGGTTACCTGAAAAAAGTTCTTACCGTAAATATAATTTAAAAAATGTTGTTGGCCCAGACGATTATGCGTCGTTTGATGAGGTCATTTATAGACGATTAAAAAGACTTTTAGATGAGAAGGGTGTCTTACCTTCAATGATATTAATTGATGGTGGTAAAGGTCAATTAAACGTTGGTAAAACAGTTCTTACCAGATTAAATTTGTTAGATAAAATAGATTTAATATCAATATCAAAAAATAATAATCATAAATCAGAAACAATACATTTATGTGATAGTTCAGAAATTAAAATTGAAAGTTCAGAGGAGTTTTTTTACTTATCAAAAATTCAAGAAGAGGTCCATAGATTCACAATTAATTTTCATAGAGACAAAAAAAGTAAAAAATTGATTAGTTAAAAATTAATTATTATGTTTTTAAAAAAAATGACATTAAGAAAAAAAATACTATTTTATTTAATTTTAACATTACCAATTATTTTTTTACTATCGTTAATTCCATGTAAAGTTAATAAAACCTCACATGTTATTATTTTAAATGGTAAAAGAGACTCCACAATTATTTATCCAAATTCAATAGTCATGTTTGACTTTATTGATAAATTATCAACAAAATATTGCGTCCCAAAACACGTGGCGTTTAATATTGCATTTTTAGAAACCGCTTATCGAGGCCCGTTTGATTGGAAATATAACCCTAATAGGACATCACGAAGTGGTGCGGTTGGACCAATGCAAATTATGCCATCAACCGCAACATTTATTAATGGTAAAAAAACAAATACAAAAAAATTAAAAACCGATATTGAACTTAATGTGGAAACTAGTATGAAACTACTTTCTTATTTATATGAAAAATACGGTGACTGGGGAATTGTTTGTGGAGCTTATAACACAGGAAGACCTATAATTAACAAATACGCTAAGTTTTGTGATGAAAATAAAAATTACCAAATAAAATGGGTTTCTATAACTTATTGATATAAATGTTTTTCAAGTTTAGGAAATAACTTTTCAAATGTTTTAATTGCTATTCCGGATTGAGCGTTAGCGATATTTTCATTTTTACCTCCAATATCACTTGTATGTTTAATATCTAGAACATCACATTCATATTCGTGAACCCATTCATGAGCAATTGTTCTAAATATGTCTCTTTTAATCCTATTTTTAGATAAAACTTTAATGACGTGTTTAGAATTACTAGAACCTGTAGTCATATTATTTGTTCTTTCACCTAAAAATATGATTTTTAAATCATTATTAAGTGGGTATTTTTCTTGAAGAAACGATATAAATTTATTTACGATTGGGTAATCTTTCTCAGGTATACCTGAATTAATATAATTAACCTCAACTTTCATTCTCATAAATAGTTAAATAATAAAAAAATTATTTACTAATAAATTCAATAAAAAAATATGATAATTTATATCCAGTAAAAGCGCCAAATGCGGATGGGAATGGAAATACTATTAATCGTCCCAAACTAGTAATATACTTGGGACGGTTAACTATTTTACCCATGTATAGATAATAACACAAATACCCAATTAATACCGCAAAATCTGTTTTAGTAGCGATAAAAACAACTAAAATAGCCCCTAAGAACCCAAAAATAAAATTATCTCTAACCCCTTCCCAAATTTCATGAAAGGTAGCATCTTTATATTCTTTAATTATTTTTAAATATTTTTTAGACATAACAATAAACTTTTTTATTTTATTAAATCAAAAATGCTTTTCAGTGTAGGATAATCCGGACTAATAATTTTATTTATATCTGAATCAAAGTTTTTTAAACTTTCGTTAGTTTTACTATGTAAAAATAAAATTAACTCATGTGGGATTGAAGGCGATTTATAAAAATGACAATATTTTTCATCAATAAAAACATCGTTTAAATTATCAGTATAATTTAATTTATTGTCCCTAATTATATAATATTTAAACAATAAAACATCTGAATCAAGTTTAATTTCATTTATCATTTTTGTATTATAATAAAATAACCTAACACAAAATTAGCCGTAATTGAAGTCCACATACATATTCTTTGTCGTTTAAGTCGTTTGTTTTTGTTTATAATACTTTCATTTAATAAATCAATTTCGCTCAACTTTAATTTTAAATTGGTATTCTGATAATTTATATTATTTTGTAACTTAACTTCTAATTTTTTATACATGTTAATTGTTCTTACACAATCAACAGAATCCATATGTTTGGTTTGCGATGACGTTGTTAAACTTAATAATAAAATTGCAAATATTAATATGTTTTTCATAATTTATTCCCGTTAGTAAAAAACCAGGAACAATGTTTATTAAACCACTGTTCTAATTTTATTAAAATTTGTTTTATTTTTGTTTTCATATTTTTTAAAGTTTGTTGTAATAAGCCCTAACTTTTTCTCCTAACTCAGAATCATTTGGGGTATTTATAATTAAATTTTTTGGAATTGAAATCATTTCTTGCCTTAATTCTTCTTCATCAATAAGTTGATTGAGTTCTTTTGTCACCCATTCTAAATTATTTTCTGATGTAGGCAATTCTTTTAACTCTTCAAGTATTTTGTTTTTATTTTGTTCGGCCTCTTCTCTTGACCATTTTTTATTTTCCATAATTTACTTTAACCATTTATTTGCAAATCTTTTATCATTTGTTAGTTCATTAACAAAATCATTTCTATTTAAAACCGAACCGTACATTTTTAATTCGTTTATTTCTTTAGTAGTTTGACTAACATATTCAAGATAAACATTATCCAAAGTTACCGTATCTAAAACATGAATGTTCTTATTTTCTAATAATTGAGGGAAAATAATTCTTTTACGATATAACCAATCAGTAATTTTAAATTGTATTTTTGTTATAATTTTTTTCATATTATTCTTTTACCTTTTTTTTAATTACGTAAATAATAGTGTCACCAATTTCGTAAGATTTTTCGTCTAATGTAAATAACGAAAATCCGCAATCTGTCGTGTAGACCCATTTAACATCAAACTCAATAGTTGATTGTGGGAGTTTGTTTTTTTTAGAAACAATTACACATTTTTGGACAATATCTCCAGGCTCAATTTTATTATTTTGACCACAAGAAAATAAAACAATTAAAAATAAAATTACAAGTTTTTTCATAAACAAATGTAATCTAAATTATTGATTTAATCAATAAAATTTTTAATTAAAAAGGAGTGCTTGGAGTTGTTTTTCCAGATAGGTTTTCGACAACCATTTTTAATTGGTCTTGGGTTATTAAAACATTATTACATTCAAACTGTAATTTTCTTTTATTATTTATCTTAACCCCCATAAGTTTAACCAACTGATTTAAATTTTTTAAAGAACTCCGTAACTCTTCATTGTCTTGGTTTTTTTCAACAAAATCTTTCACCTCATCCTTAATATTTTCAAATTCTTCTTTGTTTTTAACTAAAACAATATCGTTTAATAATTTAGAATATTGGGACTTTATTGACATAACAATAAATACCGCAATAGTTTTAAAATTTAATAAAAATACAATAAGTTTTTTAATATTGATTATTGTTTAAATCAACACCTTGTATATGAGCCATATCAAAAATTGAATTTGAAGTAATATCATATTCATCAAAATCAAAAACGATATTATCATAAAAAATAAACTCGCTTAATTTTTCTTTAGCCCAATTAATTAATAATCTTTTAGAGTCAACTCCGATTTCACCAAGACCAGGTGATTTATAAGGAAACATATAACTAAGGTTTTCAAAAAACCCCCAATTAATTGTAAAAACAGTTTGTTTGATTTTTTTTGAATTGTCGATTTCAAAAATAATTTCTCCACTGTGTTTATCGTAAAGAAAAATACTTGATGGTCGAGTAGGGATACGATTAAATTTTAATAATTTACTAAGCTCATAATCCATATAATTATTAAACCCTTTTATTAAATTATTTTCATTTATAATAAATTTCATAAAATTAATTTATAATGTTATTTATTAACTTTTTTATCCGAATAAAAATTATCAATAGATAAAGTAACCAAATTAAAAGGTTCAATGTCATTATAATATTTGTCTCTTATTACAAATATTTGTTTTTCATCCGGAATTTCTCTATAGAATTCATTCATTTCTGCTTCTATATTTTTTTTTAAATAAAAAAAATCGTTAAAATATTTTTCATATTCCTCAGTTTTATTATTAAGATGATGAGGGTAAAACGGATTTCCAATAAACGAATAATCCTTCATAGTATTATTATAGTAATCTTTTTTATGAGACTCACTCGCCCATTCTTGATTATACATTTGTCTTAATATTTCATAATCGACACCATATTCTAAATATAACGAGTATCTATAACTGTCTTTATTATCTTTTGATATTCTGTATGACACAACAAAAGGGTTTGTTTTTTTTATGTATTTAAAAACAAGGTCCAATCCATTTTTTTGTATATCAGTTATTAGATTTGTGTTCATTATAATTAATTGATTCGTTTAAACCTGATTCCTTATAAAGTAATCGGTATTTAGGTAAATGAGTGTTTAATAATATATCATAAACATTAGGAATATAAAAATCATTAAACCATGTTATAATTTCGTTCCCAGAATTAAAATATGTATAACTTTCTTTACCTATTAATTTACTTCTCAATTCAATAGAGTCTAAATAATCCTCTTCAGATTTAAAATTACGATTGCGATAAAAACTACTTTCCACTGGAATAATAAACATACCATCCCAAAAAGGTGTACACATAGATACCATTCTTTCATTATATTTAGAATAAGGTAATTTTAAACCTGATTCAGGGCCATTTAAGTTATCGTTATCATAAAACCAATATAAAACACCTTCAAAATTGTCATAATGTAATTTAAAATCCCCCATTTGGTTTTGTAATTTACCATCTATAAACGCCGATATAATGAAAGAATGTGCCATATCCGAATCAATATTTATTGGAGTGTTAATCGATAATAAAAATTCACAAATCGATTTGCTTG
>Ga0209353_10001315_pt1 | contig 14133 bp, 13 predicted proteins | sample LauGreSpBDMM15SD_2_FD_187561 | JGI IMG/M metagenome (GOLD analysis project Ga0209353, IMG submission 187561) | Freshwater lake microbial communities from Lake Michigan, USA - Sp13.BD.MM15.SD (SPAdes) (version 2) | ecosystem: Environmental > Aquatic > Freshwater > Lake | place: Lake Michigan...
CCCCTCACAAGAGCTAAATCAAATTGGTATAACAACTTATCAGATTTTGATTTTGTTGATGATTTTACACACAACAACAGCCCTTCTGTCCTTACTTCTGATACGAGAAATGCTGGAACAAGTGCTGGGCAAACCTCTACTAATAACCCACCTCAAAGCGGATTTTGGCAACTTCAAACTGGAACAAACGCATCTGGTGGTGCAGCATTAGCTGGCAATATAAGTTATGTTTTCTCAGGATGGGCAAGGCTATCATTCTCCGCAAATTTTAGGATTGTGACCCTAGCAGATGGGACAAACAGTTATAGAATCTTTACTGGATTTAATAGTTCTTATGACAGCACGACCGCACCGACCACTAGGGCGGCTGGATTATTTTACGACAACAACAATGTAAACTGGCAGGCCTACACATATAATGCGTCAGTCGGCACAATTACCGATACAGGAGTTGCGGCAGTTGCGGATGGTTCTTACAACACTTTTTTAACAAGGGTAAATGGGACAACAAATGTTCAGTTCTTTATAAACGGAGTCTTAGTTGCAACAAACACAACAAATCTACCTTCCACTCAAGTCTGCCCACAAATTCAAATTCAAAAAACAGCAGGAACTACATCTCGGAGTATCATCTCGGATTATGTTAGGTTTTCTGGTTCTGGAAATAGCAGAACTCTCCTTGGGAGTGCCTAATGCCCCTCCTCCTCCTCACCCTCTTGCTCTGCTCTTGCAGTCCTAAGCGCACACCTAGCTCTGGCCTGCCAGACTACAGCGACATGGGAGCCGCATCCGATGCAGGCAAGACCCCCAGCCCAGCCTTGAATAACAAGTCTTCTTATTAAAGATGAAAACCATAGGCATCTGGCTGATCAATTTGAGTTTGCGTTTAGTGATGACGCGATCCGAGTACACTTGCTTCCAGGAAGCGTTAAAGTTTGCAGTAGAGAACAACAACATGGTCAAGGAGACCAAGTATGTGGGCAAGGTAAAACACCTCCTATCGGTAAACCGCTCAATCAAGCGGATTGTGGACGATGGCAGGGATCGCGACGAAGTGACGGATGCGGTTGTCCATCTTGCAGTTGCACTAAGATACTTGGAGGGTAGGGGTCGTGAGTCTTGATGAAGTAGCAGATCTGCGCGAGAAAGTGCAGAATGTGGCAATCGCCCTAGTCCGAATGGAAGAACGCCAGATGACCTTGTATTCCATGATCGAAAGGTCACTTGCTTTTCATGGGGATGTTGCTAATAGATTAGGTGCGCTTGAGACCTTAAAGACTAAGGTTTTGGCTGTAGCTGGAGTCGTTGGGCTGGCCTGCTCAATGGCGTGGGATGTACTCAAAAACCGCTTTAATTGATAGGGAGATAAAATGGCAACATTAGGAACGCAGAACATTTCGACTAGCTACCCGCAGTTGCTCAAGACCTTGGGTCTGGGCGGGGTAGATGGCACGCTACAAGCCATCACAGACGGAGATAATACCTCTTCAGCTCTGGAACTATCTACTGTTGGCGTGCGCTCAACTGGCACGCTTAATGCGGTTGGTGCAACTACCTTGGCTTCTAGCCTAGCTGTTACGGGCGCAGTAACCCTATCATCCAGCCTAGCTGTTACGGGCGCAGTAACCCTATCATCTAGCCTAGCTGTTACGGGCGCAGCTACTTTTGGAACAACAGTATCAATAGGAACAACATCAATCCCTGCAAATACAAATTTGTTTGTCTATGATTCGGATACCCTTGCAGGAATCAGGGTTCAATCTGGTGGCGCAGATGGTTTTGCAAATGTTTCCATACAAAACGATGCAAGATTATGGCAGATTCAAGTTCAAGGATCATCGCCTGGCGATCCATTGCTGATCTATGATTCAACAGCAGGCAGAAACGCCGCACTCATAAGTGGAGTTGATGGGAGCTTTACTTTTGGTACTGGATTTACTTCGTCAAGTGGAACTAATACTATTGGCACAGCTACAATCAGTACGTCCACGATTAGTTCGGCCACTATTCCAAGAATAAACGGCGTTACTACCTTTGCTACTGGCTTTACCTCTTCTACTGGTACAAACACAATTGGTACAATTGAGTCAACGACAATTAACAATACTGGAATCGCGACAGTTGGAAGTCTCGAAATTGGTGGTTCTGCTGGACCTATAATTACAAAAGTATCATACGGAACCGCAGCATTTACCCTTTCAACAGTTTCTGCTTTTAATGCCGCTGGAACAACTAACGGAACATTTACATTAACAGGGTGCGCTCTTGGTGACATGATGATTGGCTCACTTGATTCACTTGGAACTGCAACTGGATCGGCTGGGTTGATTATTGGATTTCACCCAATAGCAACAAATGTTGCAAGATATTCAATAACAAATCCAACAACGACTGCTGGCACTGTTCCAGCGGGAACAATCCAAGCAACCGCAATAAGGTTTACGGCTTAATTTATGGCTAAATTCAATACAGGACAATCCTTTGCTGATGGCGATACAGTAACAGGAGCCAAGCTCAATAACATCACCAGCCAGTTAAACATCTATACAGGTGTTATCTCTGAGCAAACGGCGATGGTTGCAACTGTAAGTACGGCAGACCAGCTTCTTATTGCAGATACTGATAACGGAGATAGTGGTGCGGCTAATAGAGTTACAGTTCAGAAGTTGCTAAACGATACGCTGACCAATGGTACTTACACTAACGCTCAATTATCTGGCAATTTGACTTATGGCACTGCTACTGGCAATCGCACAGTCAGCACCAGCGCAACGATTACTACTGGCACAATTCCTAACCTTACATCAAGCACTGCCAACATTACGCTTGGAACCATCCCCACGCTTACCGCTGGAACGACTACATCTACTGCCGCCAATATCACCAATGGGACTGTTCAGACGCTGACAGCGAGTACTGCAAACATTAGCCAAGGTTCCGCAATACTTACCCAGGGAACAATTGCTACTCTAAATTCAACAACTGGAACGATTGGTAATTTCACAACTACCCTTACTGGCGATGTAACGATCAGCACTGGATCGGCAACAGTAGGAACAAGGGTTGCGGTTGTTAATACAGCGCAAGAATATACTGCGGCTCATAATTTTAATGCAACTACATTGGTGAGCGGTAACTCCATAGCTTGGAATTTGCAGTCCAATCAAGTTACAAGGCTTGTGCTGTCAACAACTGGAACAATGGCAGATGCAACCAATAAGGTTGACGGAGCTACATATATTTTACTTGTGACTCAAGGCACTGGATCAAATACATTGGATTGGAATGCAACGTATAAATGGCCTAGCAACACGAAGCCAACACTAACAACTGGATCGGCAAAGAGCGATATATTTACATTTATATCCAATGGAACAAGTCTATTTGGCGTAGCAAGTCAGAATTACTCGTAAGGGGATAAAAATGGCGTGGCCCGTTTTTCCAGTTGGTTTCTATGGAAGCAGATCATTTTCTGTTGAGTATGTTGTTATTGGGGGAGGCGGAGGTGCAGGAAGAGGGAACACAGCCAGTTGCTTAGGCGGAGGTGGAGCGGGTGCTGGTGGGTATCGGTCTAGTATCGTTGGGGAATTATCTGGAGGAAGCTCAACCGCAGAATCTGCGCTTGATGTAAATTTTGGAATATCTTATACAATAACAGTTGGTGGTGGTGGGGCTGCGGCGGCATCAGCTAATACCGCAGGAGCAAAAGGCAGCGATTCTATATTTTCAACAATCACATCAGATGGCGGAGGATTGGGTGCTGCTGCGTTTAGTGGAACATTTAATGGTGGCAATGGAGGCTCTGGGGGTGGCGCGGGGGTTTCTGGTTCTTCCCCATTTGCATCTGGAACAGTTGGAACTGCAACTCTAAACCAAGGAAAAAATGGTGGACTTGGAGCAGCAGGCGCACTCAATGGAGGAGGTGGAGGTGGAGGAGCAAGAACGTCTGGATCAAACGCTCCAAATTTTGTTGGTGGTGCTGGTGGGGATGGAATTGCATCATCTACCACAGGTTCATCCGTTATTCGCGCAGGAGGAGGCGGTGGAGCGGGGTCAACCAATGGAACTGGTGGATCTGGTGGAGGAGGAAATGGAGGGGCAGGAGCAACATCAGGAAGCAGCGGTACAGTCAATACTGGTGGAGGCGGAGGCGGAGGTGCAAACGATTCATCTCAAGCAGGAGCAGGCGGGAAGGGTGTTGTAATTTTGCGCTACTTGGATACTTATCCTGCTGGAACAACAACTGGTGCGCCTGTTGTTACAACAACTGGCGGATACAGAATCTATGAATTTAACGATTCTGGAACAATTATCTGGTAAAATTATGGCTTATTTTGCAAAAATCAATGACTCTAATTTTGTAGAACAAATTATATCCATTAGTAATTCAGTTCTTGGAGAACCATTGAATAGCTTTCCAGAAACTGAATCAATTGGAGTTGATTTTATTTCCAATACACTTAAATTAAGCGGGACATGGAAACAAACAAGCTACAATAAATCTTTTCGCAAAAACTATGCTGGCATTGGTTATTATTACGATCAATTTTTAAATGCATTCATTTCACCAAAACCATTTCAATCGTGGAATTTAAACGAGGATACTTGCATATGGGAAGCTCCAGTTTTAAGACCAAACGAAAATTGGTATTGGGACGAGGAAACAATTAGCTGGAAGGAAAATACAAATGACACTAACTGAAATCGCTCAATACGCTGGTGAGAAGATTGGCAAGACCGATGCCGATACGCTTACCTTCCTGCAAAAATCAGCCAGCCTAAATTACAGGCGGGTATGGAACTTTGCACCCTGGCGTGAAACAGTTACTACTTCTACCTACGCTGTTACTGCTGGTAGCCGAACAGTCACTCTTGGATCAAATGTTGAGAACCCACTTTCGGTTGCCTATAATAATGCAGAGTTGCAGGCGATGGATCTTGCAACCATCGTAAGCCAAAACTCTTCTTTACTCAATGACTCCAGCACTGGCACGCCTGTATTCTTCTACTTCAAGGGTCGTAACACTAGCGGGACAGCAGAACTAGACCTTTACCCAATCCTAGAAACTACCAGCACAAACACTCTCTTAGTCGTGGAAAAGCTTCAATGCCTAACCAGGACCAACTTTGTCGTTGACTTCCCTCCATCTGCCAGCGCAATTGCTGATGAACTTCGCTTGCCTCATGTAAGCCACGTTGTCCTTGCCCTAACCCACGCCGATGCCTTAGAGCGTGAGCGTCAGTATGGTAAGTCGCAGATTGTTACACAGGCCGCTAACGCTGACCTCGCTGCAATGGCGAACTACGAACTCTCTCAAGTAGGCGGGATGAAACAGATCACGCCAATCAGCCTGGGCGATTTATCAATCGAAGAGATTATCTAGGAGGCTAAAGCAATGCCTTATTTTACGGACGCAACCGATGACGTACTAGCGTTTGACGGAATCCGTCAATTCAATGGTGGGCAGGCCAGCGGTATTCAGTCAGATAACTTGGCTGAGAACCAAGTACAAGAGTTAAAGAACATGACCTTGTCTCCCCAGGGAAGAGTGGAGACTAGGTACGGATTTGCAAGCTTCTCCACAGGAGCCACCACAACTGGAACAACCTCAGTTGGTGGTCTTGGCTATTACGATACCGCCAGTAACGAACAGTTGCTTACAGTTTCTAGCGGGAGATTGTTTTCTATAGACAATGGCGGTGTTGCAACAAGACAACCAGCCCTTGCAACTTGGTCGGCCACAACCTCGACTTGGGACACAACAAATCAAGTATGGGAGAATGGCTATCTGGTTGCAGCCACAAATAGGGTCAACATGACTCAGTTCAATGACTTGGAGTACTTGGTTGATGGCGTTGGATCGTTAATGGTTTGGAATGGAACAAACGTAAAACAACAGGGTGGGAAGGTTCGCGCCATCACAATAACTACTGCTGGCACTGGCTACACTTCAGCCACAGCAAGTATTACTGGACCTGACCTTGGTGGCGATCCAACAACCCTGCTTACAGCCGCTGCTGGCGGGGCTGTGACGGCTATAACTGTACCTGACAATAGTGGGGGCGGGTATTCATTCACGCCCACTGTTACAATTGTAGGCGATGGATCTGGGGCTACGGCAACCGCTGTAATGGGCATACCTCCAGTTGGCCTGCGTATTTTAGTTACAAGTGGCAACAGGCTCTTTGGCGTGGGTAGCGGAGCCGAGCGCAATACCTTGTACGCAAGTGATATTCTGGACGCTGGCTTGTGGGCAACAGAGAACAGCATCGTTGTTGGTGGTGCTGACGGAGAAGAGATAACCGCAGTTGTTCCTTACTACGCCAATAGACTGATTGTATTTAAGCCATCTAAGATTTATCAAGTGGCTATCCCAACCGACATGACCTCTGCTGCCGACTGGGTGGTTGAACAGGTCAGTTCGACAGCAGGGTGCGTTGCAGAAAAGACTGCCGTACAAGTAAATTCGGACGTATTCTTCTTGGCATCAGATGGAATACGCTCGCTTAGTCGATCCACTTCCGATGACTTTACTTCAGTTGGCTTGCCACTTAGCGAGATTATTAAGGACGTTATTCTTACCATCAATCCTGTTGATATTGGAAAGTCATACGCAATCTTTAATGACAATCGGTATATACTTTCTGTACCTATAGGCGCAAGCGGGATCTGCAATTCCATGATAGTTTACAACACAATTTTGCAGTGCTTTGAGGGAACCTGGAGCTTTGGGGCTATTCAGCTTGCCCAAACAAACTTTAGTGCGCTGGGTCGCAGGCTTGCCGCCAAGTCATCCAATGGCTTGATTACAAACTATAATGGGTACAAGACACTAGATTCAACAGTTGAGAGCGACTACAAGGACGCTGGGTCTTATTACGAGTCCTACGTTTCGACCAGGGCGTTTATATTTGCAGATCCATTTGCAGATAAACATGGCAGCCATTTCGAGATCAGCTTTGACAAGACATTCAGCGAGGACGTGGATATATATATCCAGCGTGATACAGACTCGTCCTTTGTTTCAGTGCTTGCCAACCTAGATCCCTCAACTGTTGAGCTTGAGCTTCCCTTCGTTCTTCCAGCAACTCTTACCGCTTCCGCAAGGAACAGGGTGGCTAATGATTTACGCTTTTACGAGAAGTGGCGCAACTTGGCTATCAAGGTTGGAAGCGCAACAGGACAGTTTGCACTTCGTCAGATCATGGCAGGGGCTAACCCAGATACAATCGAGACACAAAAGACTATATGAACGCTATGGAGTATGTTGAGCTATCTGGCGTGCCAGAGTCTCGATGGCCTATCTTTAGGGAGTGGTTTAGCTGGTACAACCAGCGTGGCATGGTTGGGGTTGCCAAGGATGGCGATGAAATAGTGGGGGTAGCAATTGCTAGGGTAATCAATGGATCAGAAGAACCTACCCATTACCTACATAGACCAGAAGGAGATACTGCCTTTGTTGACTTGACTGTGACCTCTACCGATGGTAGAAGTACTGCTCGTAGCCGAAGGGCTATGCAATGCCTGCTGACTATCCTTTGGGATAGGTTTGGCCCCCGCAGGAGCCTAATCTTTAACCGCAATGGAGTCCAAAAAAAGTACGATTATATGAAATTTATGCAGAAAGCTTTGGCTTAATATGGGTGGCTCTCCATCTATTCCCTCACCGCCTCCACCGCCCGATCCGATGAAGGCGGCGCAGGCCAATGCGCTATTTTACCGATCCTCGCTTGAAACATACATTGAGAAGTCTCCTGACATTGCTGCGCTTGAGAATGCTCTCCGCATTAGGTATATGCCAGAACAACGTCAACTAGAGCGTCAGCTTACGGCTGCCGATCAGCTTGCCCAGGTTCAGTCTGGTCTGCAACTTGAGCGTCAATATGGTGGTCAGCGCACCTTGGAAGGATTGCGTAGGCAGTATGAGTACAGCCCACAGGCTTATGCGCTAAATCGTGGATTAGGTAATCAACTTACAGCGCAATTTGCCAGAACCTATGGTCAGCCAGCACAAGCCTCGGTTGAGCCTCAAGTTGCAATGGGTGCTGGAGTTGCTCCAGTTGATTATGGTGCTGGAATTTCACCATCTATCGGTGCGCCATCATACACGACAAACATTGAAGATGTGTTAGCAAGGAACGAAGAAGCCAAGAAGATTACGACCAAGAAGTACCAGGCTGGGGAGATTTAATATGGCAGTTTTAAGCAGAGAAGATTTTTACGAAAAAGAGTACGCTCCAAATGCAAACTGGAATACATTGTTTTATAATGGCTCTAGGCATTTCCAATCCGCAAATCCTCCATCAGATTACAAAAGTTTTTTAGCTGGAAAATCTACATACAACGGAAGTTGGGATAGCGGCCCTAGAACATACGAAACAACTGCCGCCGATAAAAGCGGAATGCTTCGTGACTTTGATAATTTGTACTCTGACTATAAAGAAAAAGCATCTGAAGATCAACAGAAGCAAAGCTTGGCTGATATCCAAAGCCAAGAAAATACTCGCAACTCTCTTGCGGAACAAATTCAAGCCTTAACAGGGGGAGTAAGAACAGGCGGTCAAGGTCCTGCTCAACTATCAAGCCAGCCTCCAAGCAATCTTTCTGCTGATGCAAACTTTGGTACATCCGATCTTTCTTCTAAACTCAACTTCCAGGTGTCCGATCAAGACATCATAAGCGATTACAATAATACAAGACTTGGTAAATTAAATAGAATTTCTGAGGATGGAAGCTCTCAGATTGCTGGGATAAATAGCAGGCTTGAAGCAGCACAAAGTCTATATGACCAGTTGCCATCTGGTGACGCTAGGCGTGCATCAGCCAAGGTATCAATAGATCAACTTAGATCAGATTTAACCAGCGTTCAGAGTGCGGTTACAAAGGCAAGCCAACAGATTGCAGATTTCAAACCCATAACATCCGCTGACAGTGAGGGCTTGAAACAGATCACATCGTTCCGCGAGTTTGCTAAATTACCAGAAGAACGTGCTGGAGATCAGCTACGCCAGATTGATCCAGATGCGTACAGAAGTGCGGTTGGTCTTGGCCGTCAATATCGCCAGATGGCAACTGAGCCACTAGGCGCGACTACTACTGCACAGACTGAAGAACTTCGCAATACGCTTGAACAAGAGGCGATGAACCAACTTCGTCTTGGCTCGACCATTGGCGCAGAAGAACGGCGTGGCTACGAACAAGCCATCCGTGGGGCGCAGACTGCAAGAGGCAATATCTTTGGCCTTGGACCAGCAGTGCAAGAAGCCTCGCAGATTGGCGCAGCTGGTGAGCAACGCAAGCTTGCACGCTATGGTGCAGCGCAGAGCTTCCTTGGTTCTGGCGAGAGTACTGGTGCTGCTGCGGGACGCGACCTAGCCTTACGCAATAGCTTGCAACAGAATCGCCTTGGTGCAGCGGCAGGATTTATCGCTGGTGGACCTTCGCTCTATAACTTATCTAGCCAAAGGCTTGGACAACAGAACGCAGCGTTCCAAGGTTACATCCAAGCCAACCAAGCCATGCCTGGTCAGTTCCAGACAGGTCCTGCGGCTAATCAATTCTATCAGACAACTAATCCCAATATCCCTGTTCAGCTTGCCAATAATGCTTCTGGTATTTACGATACGTTGGCTGATTATCAAGCCTCGACCTATGGCGCAAGGACAGCAGCACAAGCTGCAACCTACAGAAGCTTTGGTCAAGAGTTTGGTGCAATTGCTGGTGGGGTTGGCGCACTGATGCCAGACATCAGCATTTAAGGAGAATTATGGGAAAAATTCGTTTAGACCTAACAAAGTTGATGCCAGAAACATTTGGCAATCAAGATGAATTACGCAGAGCAGCACTTGGCGAGCAACTACAGCAGGCTCAGTTGCAAAATTATCAACAGGCAGAACAATTGCGAGAGCAGACACAGCAACGCCAGGTTTTGCCATACGAGGATTTTAAGGTCAATGTGGGCGGTGACGATATTCCATTCAAAGCCCTTCCAACGGAACAAAAAATGCAATGGGCAAAGCAAAGGGAAATGGATTGGCAACTTCAACAAGCAACTAATTTTACAAAATATCAAGCCGATAAGGCTAAGGCCGAAACAGAACTTGAAGCAAATCTTCAGAAGAAAAAAGATATTCAAAGCGCAAGAGCAGGCATGATGGGCGGAGAGAAGCCTGGTCCAGATTTTCTTCCTGGTGCATTATTTGGCGCGCCATATAATAAGCAAGAGGCTTTGGTTGGAGAAAAAATTAAGCAATCCGAACAAGCAATTGGTAGGGCTGGACTCCGACTGCAATCATTGCAGGGACAAGAAATGCCACAAAGCTATGGGATGCCTTCTGTTGTAAAACCTTCCCAACAGCAACCCGCTGCACAGGCTCAACCGCAAGCACAAGGGCAGGCGCAACAAGCTGTTCCCACCTATAAATCAAGAGATGAAGCAATTCAGAGTGGAGCGAAGGCTGGAGATTTTATATATATTCCAGGTGTTGGAAAAGTAAGGCTGAGATAAAACAATGGCAAGTCCCGACTTGGGGTTTGACATTATTGAGCCAGAAGTAAAGGCAGACCAGCAGGACGCTGGTTTTGATATAATTGAGCCAGAGCAGGCTCAACCAACGCCATCAGAATCATTTGATGTAATTGAACCAGACAAGCAATACTTGTCTCAAATCAAGCGTGACTACGTTTCGCAAGGCGGGAATCCTCTTGATGTATATGCACCAGAGCGTGCTGATTTATTTACGAATGAATTAAATAAGAATCTTCAATCTGGTTTGTCGCAACAAGAGGCTATGCTCAAGGCAACCGACACGCTGGAGGCTTTACCACCAGAAACAAGGCCAGATGGTTCTATATCTGCTGGATATGCTCCTACCGAAGAAGCTATCAAGAAGGGCATGATTCAGCCAGAAGCATTGCAGGCTGTTCGCAAGGCTCAAGCGCAGGGCGTTCTTACTGTATCATCTGGATTTGATAAGGAGAAGGGTGTTGGGTTTGCGGTTGGAAAGGCAAAGGATGGGAAAGTGGTAAGGATTGAGGAAGAACCACCCACCCTTGTAGGCGCATCATTAAGGTCAGTTGGCGAGCAGATCATACCAGGAGCAAGCGCAGTAGCTGGAACATTGCTAGGCGCAACGGCTGGTGCGCCTGCTGGCCCTGCTGGAGTACTTGCTGGGGCGTTAATTGGAGGAACTGCGGCATATGAAGCAGGCAGGATGGGGCAAGAAGGATTGGCTAGAATCATAGCTGGAGAAGAAGGGTATGCTGACTTTCAAAGATTGCGTGAAGCTGACAGGGCAAAATTCCCAATAGCCACAAAATCCCTTGAGATTGCAACGCCTATGATTGTTGGCGGAGGATTGGCTGGACCAACAAAGGGGATTGATAAGTTGCAACAGTTGATGCAACCAAGGGTGGCTCCATCGCTACAAGCTAAACCACAACCATCAGAAGTTCTTGGCACGATTGAAGGTCAACCAATCCGCCCAGGCGTAGTTGGCGAGGCTGGGTTTGAGTCTGGAACAGTGCGACCAGAGTTTAAGATGCCAGAAGTTCCAGAAGGATCTAAAATAGCTAGAACAGCAGAGCGGGTGTTAAAGTCCGATAAAGCACCAGAACCATTTAAGGCAGAGGTTGCGCTTCAGCCAAGCACAGTAAGAGAGAATGTTCCTCTTGCCGCTATCAAGGGAAATCTTGAAGACCTTACAGATGATGAGTTGAATGTTATTGCAAGAAGAAGCATTACTTCGTCTTCGTATGATGATGCTGAAAGAGCAGGCGCAAATGCAATACTTGCGGCAAGGCAGATTGATTCAGATCCTACATCTGCTGCAATCAATTGGGATGAGTTTACCAAGGCCGCATCTTTGGCGGGTGTTTCATTAAGGAATGTCCGTGAGTACCTAAACACGCCTGCTGGATATTTGGCAACCATATCAAAGGCAGCGGAATCAGCTAAAAGAGATATACCTAAAAACGTAAGAGATACTGTTCTTGGGTTATTTAATGCAAGCAAAAATGCAAAAGCTGAGCTGGTTAAAGCAGAGGCAACATACAGATCGAGCCTAACTGAACAAACTGCTGTCATTGCTGAAAATGCAAGAAACGCTGCTTCCAGTGCGGCAACAAGACTTCAGAGGTATTCTGATAGCATTTTCCCCAAGAAAATTTTTGGAGAAATACTTCCACAAGCCATACAGCTTACGCTTTTAAGTCCATTATCTCTTGTAAAGAATCCAGTATTTAACGTAGCAAGAGCAGTTGGACAACTAGGCGTAAGGTCATTGGCAAACGCTGGTGATGCCGTGCTGAGTTACGTTGCAAAACAAGCGGCTGTTGTGTCTAGAAAAACAGCAGAAGAAATAGCTAGGGCGGGACAAAGAACATCCGCACAATCAATGCTCACAACCAAGGGGGCGATGATTCGTGGGGCGGCCAAGTCAAAGGAAGCATTAAAATCATTCTTTGGCGAAGGAATACCAGCGTCTTCTGCGTTAGCTGGAGAGGGAGTTAGGGGATTTAGGGTATTCAAATCATTGGCGCAAGCTTTTAATGGTAGGGATATGGTCACAAATGCCAAAGGTAATATAGCTGTTATAGATAGAGTTAGGAAATTGACCGAAGCAATTATTGGATCTTATACCGAGCCTGTTGGAAGGGCATTAACTCTTGGTGACGTTCCAGCCAGAGGATTCGCAGAAGGAAGGCTTCTCGCCAAGCAAGCAGTTTTAGCTGGGAAAACCCCAGAAGAGGTTATTGCAAGCGTAAGATTCCCGACAAGAGCAGAATTGAAAAGCATATCAAACGAGGCAGCAGAGGCAACATTCCAGCAGGACACGAAGCTTACGGCAGTAGTCGGTGTTGTTGCAAATGCAGTAAAAAGCATACCTGGTGTTGGTCCACTTATTAAGTCAGTTGTTGCGCCATATACAAAGACTCCTGTTAATGTTGTTACTGATGTTGTGAACGTAGCAGTACCAGGGCTTGCTTTTGCAAAGAGTGCATATTATGCGAGTAAGGGTGATAGAGCTAAATCACTAGAGATGGCTGCAAGCGGAATTGTTGGAACTGTTATTGGAGGAGCCGCTGCTGCCTTATATCGGGCTGGAGTCATTACTGGTTCATCATCAAAATCTGCTAAAGAAAGAGGCATACAATATCCAACCCAACCGCCAAACACAATAAATGTAACTGGCCTAATTAGGCTTTTGAATGGAGAAGATCCATCCATACAGGCTGGTGATGACATAAAGAGTTACGAGAACTTTGGTTATGTGGGAACAATTTTTAATGTTTACTCAAATGTGTTGAGTAAGAACGAAGGCTCTGGATTGCTTGAGGATGTATTGGATGTAACGCTCAAGGGATTGCCATCTGTGGCTAGTTATACATTAAATCAAACTTTCTTAAAGAGTACCAATACCCTTCTCAATGCAATCGCAAAGGAAGATTACGACAGTTATCTTGAATCTTTGTATGGAACAATAACATCCCTTGCGTTTCCAAATACACTGCAAGCATTTAATAACGCAAGCAGGGAAAATATGGTTGATGCAAGAACCGATGATAGCTTGCAATTATTTGCAAATGTTCTCAAGAAAAAGATGCCAGAGTTCATGCGTGAGGCGGTAGGTGCAGAGGAGTTGCCATTAAAAAGAGATATGTGGGGCGAGCCTGTAAAGCAAACCCCAGAAGGAGCCAATCCGTTCCTTTACAACTTCCTTGATTTTACACGCACAAGAAGCGTTCCAAGCGATGAAACCAATTTGGCTTTGTATAAGTTATGGAAGGAAACAGGAAACGATGATGTGCTTCCATCTATTCTATCAAGAGATATTATGGATAAGAAAATTACCTATAAGCTTGATGAGAGTCAGTATTCAATTTATCAAGAATATGTTGGGCAAAGAAGAAAAGCACTTACAGACAACATTTTTCAAAGCGCAACATTTGATGGGATGGATTCAGATTTTAAGATTAAGGCTTTAAGGAAGGCATACGAGCGAGGTGCTGAGGATGGGAAAAGACAGTTCTTGAAATACAATAAAGAATATCTGACAGAAAAGGAGAAATAAAATGGAACGATACGAGAAGATGATGGCCGCAAATATCCCCAGACCTAGTGCAGTGCCAGC
>Ga0209353_10001318_pt1 | contig 14132 bp, 12 predicted proteins | sample LauGreSpBDMM15SD_2_FD_187561 | JGI IMG/M metagenome (GOLD analysis project Ga0209353, IMG submission 187561) | Freshwater lake microbial communities from Lake Michigan, USA - Sp13.BD.MM15.SD (SPAdes) (version 2) | ecosystem: Environmental > Aquatic > Freshwater > Lake | place: Lake Michigan...
CTACAGCTTCCGCAGCGAGTAGTGTTTCCTGTACAAGTATGTCGGCCAACTGGAGTGCTGCAGCCAATGCAACAGGATATTATTTGGATGTGAACACTAACAATACATTCACCGGCACAGCGATATTAAACAACCAAAGCACTGGAAATGTTACTACATATTCCGTAACAGGTTTAACCGCAAGTACTACTTATTACTATCGTGTAAGGGCTTTCAATGCATGTGGAACAAGTGCTAGTTCTGCTACCATTACGCAGGCTACCACAGTAACCACCCCAGCTCAACCTGGTGCAATTACTGGTACAGTAGCTCAATGTCCATCACTAACAAGCCAAACGTATAGTATTAGTGCCGTTTCAAATGCAACTTCTTACACTTGGACTGTGCCAACTGGCTGGACAATTACAGCAGGAGGTACTACAAATACTATTACAGTAACTACCGGAACTGCTGGGCAAAATGGTAATATTACCGTTACAGCTTCAAATGCATGTGGAACAAGTACTGCTAATACGTTAGCCGTTACAGTAACAGTGAATGGAAGTTTTGTTGCAGGAAGCATAGGCACAGCCCAAACGATTTGTTACAATGCCACGCCTAGTTCTTTAACCAACTCGGCTTCTCCAACGGGTGGCACAGGTTCTTATACCTACCAATGGCAAAGTTCTACAGACAACAGCAACTGGTCTAATGTCTCTAGTGCTACTTTAGCAACTTACGCACCTAGTGCTTTAGCTGCCAGCACCTATTATAGACGAGCAGAAACTTCAGGCGGTTGCGGCACGGTAAACACCAGTGGTATATTAATTACCGTGTATGCCAATCTTGCTATTACAGCAAGCAGTGGTGCTGCTCGAGGTACAACAGGTAAAGCAGCCATTCAAGCGACCTCTAATATTGGTTCTATCAGTTGGTACGCTGCTTCAAGTGGCGGTAGTTCTTTGGGCACAAGTAATTCTGGCGTCAACTGGACTACGCCTGCTATTGCATCCACCACAGCGTATTACGCGGAAGCAGTAATCGGATCATGTGTTTCGGCCACCAGAACTTCCGTTTCCGCAACCGCAAGTGACAATTTACTCATCATTGGGAAAAGTACTGGTAGCAGCTTTTCACAAAAACAATCCAATACCTCAACCGATTCCTTAAGGGTTTTTGTTTCAACGTATGCCGCTAGCAATGCTGCCAATATTGGTGCCATAACCAATGATGAATCTTTTATTGCCATCAGTCATAATGGAGGTTTATTGAAAGCAACAACCACTAGCAATACAGAAAAACCAGGGGGAATTGTAAGCAGGTTAGCGAGAGAATGGCAAATTACCAATACTAATTTTGTCGATAACTTTTCTCTTGAAATTGAATGGGATGTTACTGGAAACGTTGATTTAAATGATATAAGATTACTTGTAGATGATGATGGCGATTTCTCTAATGCGACGGCTTATGGAACCAGTGATGGCTTGACATTTGAATTTGGCTCCATCATTATAAGAGGTATTGGAACAAGCAAAATACCAAGTGGTTCTTCAAAATATGTTACTATAGGGTCCACTAATGCAGCCACCCCTTTACCTGTAGAATTTCTACTTTTCAAAGCCGAACTTGTACATGATTATGTGGATATCCATTGGAAAACCGCTACTGAAACCAATAATAATTATTTTATTGTTCAGAAATCAACCAATGGACGTACTTGGGAAAATATTGATAGAGTAGAAGGGGCAAAAAATTCTACTCAAATTTTAGGTTACAAATTTGATGATAGGACACCTTATTTAGGTACATCCTATTACAGAATAAAACAAGTGGACATGGATGACAAGTTTACCTATTCTGAAATTAAAGCATTGGATATCAATAATCTTGAACACACTGATATTCATGTGAGTCCTAATCCAACCACCGGTTTATTTACCATCAAAGGCGAGCAAATAGCCGTAGCAGATATTGCCATATTTGATATCCATGGCAAAGACGTGACAGCACTTGCGAAAATACAAGACATACAAAATGAAATACATGTTGATTTAGAAAGTTTAAACGACGGTGTTTACATTCTTAAAATAAAAGATACCGTTTGTGTGAAAATTGATAAAATATAAGGGGATGGTTTTATAAATCATGTACCAACATATTTTATACTCCAACCAAAATAACATCAAGTACAGCTTGGTGGTTATAGCTCAGGCAAAAGATCATTACCTAATATTGATTTCCTAAAAAGCTTCTACCTTTACAGATAGAAGTTTATTTAGAAATCTGAAAAAAAATATCAAAATGCGTTACTTTTTCAAAAGTAGCATTGTCTTGTAGGTATTGCCCCCAAATGTTACCAACTATTGGTGATTTGACAAACCAATAAAACCAAGATATAATGATATTGAAATGAATGGATGTGCAACAAACAGTACGGTTTATCATTTAATACCAATTCAAGGAAATGGTTATGACCTACTTTGGAACAAAAAAATGTCTTAAAAAACAATTTTAAGTTTAATTCAGTAATAACGTTGTGGCTAAGGAATCAAATGTTTACACCAACGAACATATGCCACGCAGTTAATTTTCAAGTGTAGTAACAGAAATATTTTTAGCGTGGAAGAATGGCCAAATCAATATTGGTTGAGTGAATTCTGGATATGGGGATATTCCGACTTTTACTGTTAAAAACGCTTCCACGCTTCTGTTACTGCACTTGTTTTAATCGTTTATAAAAATATTTTAATTCCCCAACCCAACCACATAAAGCCTTACCTCTTGTTGATTATCATTTTAGGCTCAATTTATAAAAAACAAACGAGCCAAGCACAATGTAGAGCAACCCCTAGAAAAAATAGTGTGCCCCTTTATGAATAGATTGAACAACAAAGAAAAGAGCTCAAACAATACCTCTATCTAACGCATGGCACAAAACACTATGCTTTCTGAGCCAAATTAATACTATGATTTGCTTTTTCAATAAATGATTGCATAAATAACATGCGTGATGTAGTTTATCTGAACAAAATCACTTATCGCTGATATTTTAAACAAAACATAAACCTTGCTTCAGATACAAGATATGTTTATAAACAAATTCTTCACATCCTTCCTCCCAAATTTATCGTTTGAGCCAATTATTCCTGAAAAAATCAACCTTCAACTGAAATAGCCATGCGTTGCTGCATGGCTATTTCAGTTGAAGGTTGATTGAAAATTTCTAATTATTCGATTACCAATTTGCTATATCTATTTACAGTATCACCTGATATTTTTAAAACATATATTCCTGCAGGAATATGAGGTAAATCTAAGCTTAAATTATTGTTCCCCGCATTTGATACGCCGTGAAAAATGTCTGTCGTGTGCGTTCCCTGAATTCCGGTTAAGCTAATCGTGATTTTTTCTGAAGACGAGGCGCTAAAAACAATGTTCACTTTGCCTTTTGTAGGGTTAGGTTGCACTAGCAAGTCATTACTCGTTTTTTCAACATTCTCTATTCCGGTACAAGAGGAAATGCTTGCGTAAACAGCCATCCTGTCGCAACCTGGTGTGCCACATGAACCTTTGTCAAGCCAAACACTACCTGCGGAAGGAAGGTCGCCTTGGGTCCACCATTGAGCGGTGTATTTATTATTGTTGTACACTACATCATACGCTTGCCCTGGTGCTCCATAAATGGTGTTGGCATTCCAGGTGGGTAAACCTGTACAATTGCTTCCTACCAATGCTCCTTTTTTTACCACATAATAAGTTTGGTTGGTGTTGATGGTGGTTGAATAAGTTGTTCCTGTATTCAGTAAAGTACCACCAGTGGCGGCATCATACCATTCAAAATTGTCTGCTCCAGGATTATTAACCGTAAATGTTACAGGGCCAGCATTGCAAGTGGTTTGGTCTGCTACTTCTGGTAATGTTGAGGTAATGGTTACAGTGCCATTTACACTGGCACAACCTGATGCATTTACGATTACTTTGTAGGCCCCTGGACGTCTCGCCATGTAAGTTTGATTTGTTTCTTCAGGTAAGGTGGTGCCGTCTTTACTCCATTGGTATTGTATTCCTGTACCAGTGATTCCGGCATCTAAGGTTTTAGTAGTGGGCGAACATAAAGACACTGTACTTCCTAAATCAACGGCGCCAATCGTAGCTGTGATTACCACACTGTCTTTGGTATTGCACACGCCTGAGCTGTCTACTTTCACGGTATAGGTACCCGCACTGTTCACCGCAATAGAAGCGGAATTGCCACCAATCACCTGACCATTTTTGTACCAAGTAAAGGTTCTATAGTTTTGAGCACTCAAACCAGAAGACAGGTTAATGGTGCCAGCAGTGCCACACAATGATTTGTTACCGCCCATTACAGGTTTGGCACAAGAAGGTCCGGTATAAGGTTTAAGGGCTACATGAATGGCTGAAAGCAAAGAATATTGGTAATAATTGGCATCTAAAATATCTTGTGACAATTCCCAAATCATAACACCACCGCCACCGTTTTGCATGGTATAATCAATTTTATCTTTGATGGAAGGTGCAGCATTGTAAGAAGTACCATCGCTACCCGACAAGGTGCCGTTGTAAGCATTGGCAGCACCCGTACTATAAGGAAACGCTAAATCACCGTACAAACCGTGACCAGAAGTATAAAAAGGAACGCCTAAAACCAATTTTGAAGCATTTGCTGCCCCTAAATACGTTTTCCAAATATCAAAAGAGGTTTTCGCCAAAGAAGTTTTAGCAAACCCTCCAGCCAAATCATAAGCCATGATATTGACTTCATCAACAAAATTCACAAAGTTTTTACTAAAAAAAGCAGTATGCCCCATTTCGCCTCCAACATCAATACCTAAATATATTTTACGGTATCCTGCGGTTTGTTTGGCCTCAAAGGCCGAACGGAAAGCTTGTAGCAACAAATCTAGGTTGCCAGTTTCATTGCTTGCAGGAAACTCCCAGTCCACATCAAAACCATCAATATCATTGGCAACAATAAAATCGGCTACAGTGCTTGCAAAATTAGTTCTATAAGTTGCATTGGCAGCCAATGGGCTATACATAAACGCTGACCCGGCACCTCCTGATGAAATTCTAACCTTTACGCCTTTGGCTTTGGCTTTGGTTTTAATGTTGTTGAATTTTGTTTGATCGCTAGATGGCCAAGTGTTGAAGGCAGGAAATTGTCCTGTACTGTTGGGTTGAATGAAGCAATAAATAATATCAGTAATTTTATCGTATTGAATCAAATTTTCCTCTCCGGCATTGCGCCAATTTGGGAAAAAACCGATAACATGTTGTGCCTGAGAGGCAAAAGAGAACATCGTCAGACAGGTCGCTGCAAGCAATTTCAATTTAATTTTCATTGTATCGTCATTAATGTGTTAACTAAAAAACATGTGTAATCATCTACGGGGACAGCCTTATATGGTTTCAGAAATGATACTCTCAACGGTAGGGCTTTTGTTTTTGTATACTTGATTGGAAACAAAGGTAACTTAAAAAATATAGTTATTTCAATTAAAAAATGGATTAATACTACAAAAGCATTCCCAAAGTGATGACAAATGTAATTTAAGAGCGGGGATGAAAATCTTTGATTACCTGAGTCAGGTATTCCCTGTCTAGGTGGGTGTAGATTTCAGTGGTGGTAATGGATTCATGGCCAAGCATTTCCTGTACGGCGCGTAAGTCGGCTCCTCCTTCAATTAAGTGGGAAGCAAAGGAATGCCTAAATGTATGCGGGCTAATTGTTTTGTTGATATTTGCTTCTATTCCTAAGTTTTTAATAATCGTAAAAATCATGACACGCGTAAGTCCTGCGCCCCGGCGATTCAGGAATACATAGTTTTCGTAGCCTTTTTTGATGTTTATATGACAACGCACTTCTTTGATATAGGTACTGATATATTTTCTGGCATCACTTCCAATAGGAACCAAGCGTTCTTTATTGCCTTTTCCCAATACTTTTAAAAATCCGATATCAAAGTAGAGGTGGTTCAACCGCAATTCAACCAATTCAGAAACACGTAATCCGGAGCTGTACAAAGTTTCGAGCATGGCCCTGTTCCTGAATCCTTCAGGCGTACTCATGTCAATGTGTTCAAACAGGTGTTCTATTTCAGGGAATGAAAGCGTGTCGGGTAATTTTCGCCCAAGTTTTGGTCCTTCAAACAATTCGCAAGGGTCGGCTGTGATTAAATCTTCCATCATTAAAAACTTAAAAAAAGCTTTTAGGCCCGAAAGTATTCTGGCTTGCGAATGTGGTGCCAAACCCAATTCATTGACATAAGCCATTAAACCCGAAATGTGTTCAGGCAAAGTCGCTGTGGGGGTAGCTATTCCTAAAAGAGCAATTTCATTGTATTGTTTTAATTTTTCAACATCATGCAAATAGGCCTCAATAGAGTTTTCACTCAATGATTTTTCTAATTTGAGGTGGTTTCGAAATTGCTTGAAAAGAATATCCCATGACATGTTACAAATGTAGTCATTAAGTTTTCAGTTTGGTATTTTTTAATACGGCGTTTCAAATCATACTATAAATTTATTACATTTGATAGCAGTCCAAAAAGTCATTGCTTAAATTACGTGGTAAATATTTAATCAAGGCCTATGAGTTTTTTTACAGCCATACTGCCTTAACTAAACCCTATAAAGTCTTGTCATTTTTAAAATAAATATCCTTCTTTGTTTATCTGAATGTGATACCATGAAAAAATTATTAATTCTTAACGGACCAAACCTTAATCTTTTAGGAGTAAGAGAGCCAGAAGTGTATGGCACCACCACTTTTGAACAATATTTTTCAACCTTAAAAATAGCATTTCCTGAATTTGAATTGACTTATTTTCAATCCAATGTGGAAGGGGAATTGATCAATAAATTACACGAAGTTGGTTTTACTTATGATGGTATTGTGATGAATGCTGGGGCGTATACCCATACTTCCATTGCCATTGCAGATGCCATTTCAGGAATAAAAACACCGGTAATCGAAGTGCATATTTCGAATGTGCATGCCCGTGAGGAATTCAGGCATAAAAGTCAGATTGCCGCAGTCTGCACTGGTGTCATTGCCGGATTCGGCTTAAAAAGTTATGAGCTTGCTTTGAGGGCTTTATTGTAGTACAGGGTACAGAGTACTGGGTCTTGAGTATAATTATAATTTAATATTTTACTCAACATTCAACACTTAATTCTCTGTACCCAGTATGCTAAACGCTGTACTAAACACTAAACACTCAAAATTCAACACTCACAATGAAGTCCTTCTATCCCGGCCCATCCACCTTGTTTCCTGAGGTTCGACACTATTTGACCGAAGTGTACGATAGTGGCATTTTGTCTGTCAACCACCGTAGTTCGGAGTTTGTGGCTTTGTCGCAATCGTGTATTGGATTGTTGAAAGAGAAGCTTCAAATCCCTGAAGACTATACCTTGTTTTTCACCTCTTCCGCTACCGAATGTTGGGAAATCATCGCCCAATCATTGGTAATCAATCAATCGTGTCATGTATACAATGGTGCTTTTGGCGAAAAATGGGCCGACGTAACCCAGGAAATAATCGGCAAAGAAAATTGCCACCGATTGCCTTTTGGGTTGAATGAAGTGTTGCAGGTTCAAAACCTGGAATCTCTTGATGGCGCTGATCTGCTCGCGTTTACACACACAGAAACCAGCAATGCGACTTGTTTGCCAGAAGGATTTATAGAAAGTGTAAGACTTGAATACCCACAACTATTCATTGCGGTGGATGCCACTTCAGCTATGGGAGGCGTACAATTGCCATTTGTTTCGGCTGATATCTGGTTTGCATCGGTTCAAAAATGTTTTGGTTTGCCTGCGGGAATGGCCATCATGGTTTGTTCACCAAGGGTAAGAGAAAGATGTGGTTCAAATACGAAACGATACAATGATTTGTCGGCCATGTTTGACCGTATGGACGCTTGGCAAACTACATATACGCCCAATGTTTTGGGTATTGCTTTGTTGGCAAAAGTATTGGCAGGGAGAAATTGGGACGATACGGCCTTGAAAAATAGGGCAAAAGGCTTGTATGATTTTACAACTCAAAATCCGCAACTCGGATCTTTGTTAATAGCAGAACCAAGTGTTCGTTCGCATACGGTAATTGCTGTTCAGGCTCCTGAATTACTACTCCACAACATTAAAACCCAAGCCAAACAAGCTGGATTTTTACTTGGAAACGGCTATGGGAAATGGGCAAAAGAAACTTATAGGATCGCCAACTTCCCTGCAATAAGTGATGGTGATTTGGAGGCTTTAAAAGGATGGCTGAAAAATGCATTCAAAAACCAAATCATCTAAGGTCGCAGATTTTTTATCTGAAATTTATTATCCCTTTACTTTAATTAAACCATATATTTTATGGCTAACTACTTTAAGAAATTCAGATTTTGCCGTAGTAATTTTAGAAAGGATAAGACTATCGTGGACTGTAAATATTTTATGGACACGAATAAAACTATTTAACGGTAATGGATTTAAACTATCTGAATCTTCAATGGTAATGCTTAGTGCGTCAGTATTTATTTTAGACGTAATTTGTACCAATATATAATCTCCGGTTTTATTTATTGTCGCATTTGAAATAATCAATGCCGGTCGTTTTTTAAAAGCAGAACCATCCGTAAAAGGAAAATTTACCACTACAATATCACCTTGGTTATACATGATTTACAGTAAATTATCCCAACGGCTGTCTTCATCCGAAGCCCAATCTTTAGCTAAGGATTTTTCATTTACCAAAACAGTAGAAAGTTGGTTTTTTTTCTCTGAAGTATCATTGAAAAATTCGGCTATTAATTGGTTTTTTAATTCTTCATTTTTAATAGATTTCAAAGTTTGTTCAATCACAAAAAATCTTTTATCAAGAGGTAAGCGCTGAATTTCCTGTATAATGGTTTTAATTTGCATATCCTTGATTTTTATTGTTCTGAAACACTAAGTTTTCAACGCTTTATGATGGTTTAAGTTCAAAATTGAAGCATAAAATATTCAGTTAAAATGGAATATATTTTAGCTTAATGTATATGCTAAAGGATAAATAGAACTTTGGTAAATTTGTCTTTACAACAAATATAAGTTTTCTTTTTAATCTATAAATAAATTTTTCTATCATCGAATAAAATTTGATTCAACACTAAAACCAACTTATGCCAACTTATATTGCTTTGCTTCGAGGAATAAATGTCAGCGGACAAAAAATTATCAAAATGGCAGACTTGAAAGACTTGCTTGCATCACTTCCACTGAACGGTATTCGTACCTATATTCAAAGTGGCAATGTAGTTTTTGAAGCTGAAAAAGCAGACGAGGTTTTGTTGGCGAAAAGTATAGAGGACAAAATCAAAGATAAGTATGCATTTGAGGTTCCTACCATTGTACGAACAAGAGAGGAATTGTTGGAAATCATTCAAATGAATCCATTTGTGGTGAATGAAGAAGATAATTTCTCCAAACCATATATTATTTTTCTTGAAAATAAACCTGATCCTGAACGTGTTAATGTTGTAATGGGGTTTAATTCTGAAAACGAAATTTTCCAAATAATTGGAAGAGAAGTGTATGTTACGTATAAATCAGGAGCAGGAAAGTCAAAACTTACCAATACCTTTTTTGAAGCCAAACTTAAAACCAAAGCAACCAGCAGAAATTGGAATACGGTAAGCAAACTTAGCGATTTCTAAACAACTTCTGCTTTAGGAATTTCATGCATCAGTACTTTGTCAATTCTGATACCGTCCATGTCAATGATTTCAAAAGTGTAGTTTTCGACGGTAAATTTCTCCCCTGTTTTAGGCAAAGCTTTTAAGGTATTCAATACAAAACCCGAAATAGTGGTGTAATGTACATGGTCTTCCTCTATGATTTCGCGTTCAAAATATTGGTTGATTTCAAAAATTAAGGTTCTTCCATCAATCAAATAAGAGCCATCTTCACGTTTGATAATGTCTTGTTCGTTAGAGCCATCCTCATCCGGCAAATCGCCCACAATGGCTTCTATCAAATCGTGTAACGTAATGATGCCTTTGATACTCCCGTATTCATCAATCACAGCACCGATGTATTGTTTCTTGTTTTTAAACTGGTTTAAAATTTCAAATGCAGGCGTGTTTTGGGTAATATAAATCGGCTCCACAATGATATTGGAAAGGGAAAAATGGTCGTCTTTGTAATTTTCCCAAAAATCTTTTACCGTCAGCACACCTTTAATTTTGTCCAAACTGCCATCACTCACAATGAATTTGGAGTGTGAACTGTCTCTCAGTTGGTTGAGAATGGTTTCATTGTTTTCATTAATATCTATCCATTCTACTTCTGAATAATGGGTCATTAACGATTTGGCGTTTTGGTCGGTAAATGAAAACAAGTTATGGTGTACCTGACCTTCCTCTTTTTCCAGGACACCTTGTTTGCTGGCATTTTTGAGCATAAACAACAATTCTTCTTCACTTACCCGTTCGCCGTCAGTTTCTTTGATGCCAATCACTTTAAGTAAAATACTGGTTGAAAAAGAAAGTAATTTTACAAATGGATAAGTTGCTAAAGTGAAATATTTAATCACAGGCACCGTCACCAAAGCAATGGGTTCGGCATAGTTCATGGCAATTGATTTGGGTACCAATTCCCCAATGACGATGGAGAAATAAGTAATACTCCCAATGACAGTCATCAACGAAATGGTATGTACATGTGGATGAAGGATGGGGAAATGAACAAGGTATTGTTCTAGGTTATCTGTCAATGCGGCGCCACCATATGCACCAGAAATAATGCCTACCAAAGTGATTCCAACTTGTACAGAGGATAAAAAGTTTTCAGGATTTTCTAAGAGGGTAAGTACTGTTTTTGCTCTTGTATTTCCCTGAGCGGCAAGATGTTCCATCCTACTTTTTTTTACAGAAACCAACGCGATTTCCGAAAGGGCAAAGAAGCCATTTAAAAGCGTTAAAACAAAAATGATTAAAATTTCCATTGTTGGGTTTACAAACTTGTTTGATATTTATTTACAATAATACATATTTTTATAAGATGTATTGATGAATTGGTACTGAATCATTCCATAAACTACAATTATATCGTCCCGTCGGGATTTTTTATGTTGAATTGTAGCTACGCTAGGGCTGATATTATATTTAATGCAGCAAAACCGTAAACATGAAAACCGTAAACATGAAAACCGTAAACTCGAAAACCGTAAACATGAAAACCGTAAACTCGAAAACCGTTAACTCGAAAACTTGAAAACCGTTAACTTGTAAACCGAAAACTCGAAACCCTTTTTACTAAAAACTAAACACCCACAACTCATCACTCCAAAAAGGTTTGCATTCTTAAAATAAAATCTTAACTTTGAAGGCTAAAATAAATCGGGACGTGATCCCAATTCAATTAACTTATTATTACATGTCAGTTAAAATCAGACTCTCGAGAAGAGGAAAGAAAAGAGCACCAATTTATGATATTTTGGTAGCAGATTCAAAAGCACCACGTGATGGTCGTTTTATTGAAAAATTAGGTTCTTATACGCCAACTGCTTATCCTGCAGCGGTAGTATTAGACGAAGCAAAAGCGTTGAAATGGTTATTAGTTGGTGCACAACCATCTGAAACAGCTAAAAACATTCTTCAAAAAGAAGGTGTAATGTTCAAAAAACACTTACAAGTGGGTGTAAACAAAGGTGCCATTACGCAAGAAGTTGCTGATGCGCGTTACACTGCATGGAAAGCTGAAAAAGAAGCCAAAGAAACTGCTACTGTTAAAGGTGTATCTGACAAAAAAGTTACAGCCCTTAAAGACAAATTAGCAAACGAAGTAAAAGTAAATGCTGCAAGAGCTGAAGCTATCGCGAAGAAAAACGTAGTGGTAGAAGAAGTTGCTGTTGAAGAAGCTCCTGAAGAAGTAGTAGCTGAAGAAGTTGCTGCACCTGTTGTTGCTGAAGTAGTAGCTGAAGAAGCTGCTCCTGAAGTAGTAGCTGAAGTAGTAGCTGAAGTTGCTCCTGAAAAAGTGGTTGACGAAGTAGTAGCACCTGCTGCTGAAGCTTCTGAAGCACCTGCTGCTGAATAAGCATTGCTGTAATACACATATCTGAAAAGAGACTATCTTTTAACTAGGTAGTCTCTTTTTTATAATTAGCTCATGGCAACTGTTCAATACATTCAAGTCGGAAAACTTCAAAAAGCACACGGTTTAAAAGGTGAGTTACAAGCCTCTATAGATTTGTACGATCCGGATATCCTGGCTGAAGCTACGGTATTGTTTGTAGAAGTAAAAAATGCTTATGCCCCTTATTTTGTTGAAAGCATTAAAATCAATGGCAGCAAAGCCATTATTTTATTCGATGAAATGAAGGATGTAAACCAGGCCAACACATTACGGGGACAAATCTTGTATGTGAGCACGGAGCATTTTCCAGCGATTCAGGAAGATGAATCATGGCAGTATGACGATATCATTGGGTTTACCATTATTGATAAAATACATGGCAAACTTGGTATCATTGAAGATGTGTTTGAGACTACAGGTCAGGATTTAATTGCCATGATTTACAAGGAAAAAGAAGTACTAATTCCTATTGTCGATCAAATTATCCTGAAGGTAAATAAAAAAGCAAAAAGTTTGGACGTACAACTTCCCGATGGATTGCTTGAATTGTATTTGCAAGAGTAGCTTGTACTTTGAACCCTTATCGAAATGTTTTGTTTTGATAACCAAAGTACTACAACTAATTCCGATCCCAGATGAGAATTGACATCATTTCTGTAGTACCCGACTTGTTGGCAAGTCCTTTTAGTCACTCTATTTTAAAAAGAGCGGCCGACAAAGGAATCGCTGAAGTACATGTACACAACTTGAGAGACTATTCAACCTCTAAGCAAAAGCAAACCGATGATTATGCTTATGGCGGTGGAGCTGGAATGGTGATGATGATTGAACCAATTGCAAATTGTATCCATCATTTAAAGAGCCAACGCACCTACGACGAAATTATTTACACCACGCCTGACGGGAAGCCATTTAACCAAAAAACGGCCAACCATTTATCGCTCAAAGGCAATTTGATGATTTTGTGCGGACATTACAAAGGCATTGACGAACGCATACGTGAGTTGTTCATCACCATGGAAATTAGCATAGGCGACTATGTGCTTTCGGGAGGAGAATTGGCCGCGGCAGTAATTAGTGATGCCATTATCAGGTTAATTCCTGGAGTATTGTCAGATGAAACTTCGGCATTGACCGATTCATTTCAAGACGATTTGCTTTCCCCACCTGTATATACAAGACCTTTTGAATATCAAGGACTTGAGGTGCCAAGTGTATTGCTTTCAGGACATGAAAAGGAAATAGAAAAGTGGAGAGAAGCACAAGCCATAGAACGCACCAAGTTGAGGCGTCCAGATATTTACGAGAAATTTGAAAAATAACTTCAGATAAAAATAGCGTTAAAAGAAAAATTATATATATTTGCAATCCGTTTTTAGAACAAGATACTGATGAATCCTTTATTAAAAATAGTTACAGACGAATACAACGAGAGAAGAGCTTCATTCCCTTCTTTCAAAGCTGGTGACACCATTAACGTTCACGTTAAAATTAAAGAAGGTGCAAAAGAAAGAATTCAGCAATACCAAGGTGTTGTAATCCAAAGAAGAAATGAAAATTCTAATGGAGAAACAATCACCGTAAGAAAAATTTCTAATGGTATTGGTGTTGAAAGAATTTTACCATTGTTATCTCCAAGCATCGACAAAATCGAAGTAGTGAGAAGAGGTGTTGTAAGAAGAGCAAGATTGTTCTACTTAAGAGAAGCCAAAGGTAAAGCAGCAAGAATCAAAGAAAGAAAAAGATAGGTCTTGTCTTTTCAAACATATTCAAAAAGTCCCGAAGTATTTTCGGGACTTTTTTTGTTGTGTGCCGTGCATGGCCAATAACTCGACGGTGCAAGTCCGTTATGGGGGTGTGTAGTTGCCAACCATTAGCAGATGGCAAAGGTGTTCATTGTGAAGTGGAATCTGAAGGAAGCCTAATGCAAAATTCCGACCTGAGGAACACGAATAACATCAGGCATATCTTGTGGGACGAGTTTGCTAAACAAAACGAAATCCAAAAACTACACAGACACA
>Ga0209353_10001320_pt1 | contig 14117 bp, 7 predicted proteins | sample LauGreSpBDMM15SD_2_FD_187561 | JGI IMG/M metagenome (GOLD analysis project Ga0209353, IMG submission 187561) | Freshwater lake microbial communities from Lake Michigan, USA - Sp13.BD.MM15.SD (SPAdes) (version 2) | ecosystem: Environmental > Aquatic > Freshwater > Lake | place: Lake Michigan, USA...
TGTACCATGTATAGATTTTCCTGTAGTTGCTCTTAAATCATAAAATATTGAAGTACCAGCTACCGTTAAAACTCCAAGGTTAGTACAAGCTACGTCAAATAATCTATTTTCCGTTGCTCTAATAACTGAACCTCCAACATCTCCTGTAGATGTAGCCGTTCCAGCAGTTGTAATATCGTAACTGTCTAAAGTTATATTTGAAATAAATGTGTAAGTTCCGTTTATTTGTGTATGTAATATTCCATTATATGTTCCAGCAGGCACACCTGAAATAGTAACATTATTATTTGCACCATGCATACCATGATTTTTATGGAACACTCTTATAACTCCTGAACCACTTGTAGTTCTTAAAGAATTTAATGGTAAAGTTTTTAAAGGTAATTCGTCATTAACTAAAGTAACAACACCAGTTACGTTTTCGAATTCAGCTCTTCTTATTCTAAATTTTAAATCTTCATTTTGTTCAGCAGTCCAAGTTGAACCATTTTGAGATTTGAAGAAAACTCCTGCATAAGGATTGGCAGATATTGTTCTATCAGAACCAACTTGTGTATCTCCGACTCTAGCCACCCAAGCATTATAATTATCGCAATTTGATAATAAACATAAGCAATATTCCGTTTTTTCTTGTAGATAAACTGGAGATGGAAAAGTAAATTTTGTAGCTACAGTAGAGTCAGCACTTATACTTACAGAGCTTGGATTTAGTACAACTTCACTAAATGGTAATATCGTTCTTGAAGGATATCCATTTACAACTTCTCTTATTTGTAATGTAACTGGAATATTAGCATCTTTAGATTGAAAGAATATATCAACAGAAGTTGCAAAAACTCCGCCATCATCATCTACTAAAAATGTTTGAGCAATAGGGTCAATCCAACCCACGACTTCAGTTGTTGTTCTTGTTGATGCTCTTGTAATATTTCTAGTATCGTTTACTGTTTGTCTTACTAGTTGTGCTTCTCTAGTTGATACAATTGTATTTTGTACAGTTTCTAAAGAGCCTCTAGCAATGTAATCTGCTTCAGCAGAAGTTTCAACATCTGTTGTTGAATTTGTAACTGAACTAGTTAATCTGAATACTCTTTGGCCTGTTCTCCATCTAGGGTTATTATCATTAGTTGGATCAGGTATAGCGAATGTTCCTGTTACGGCACCGTTTGCATCTGTAACTATATTTCCACCTAAAGAACCACCTGTAGGAGTAATATATGAAGTAATAGCAACGTTATCAAAATAAGCATATACTCTTGTATTCGGTTTCATTCTTGTAGCAGTAAAAGTAATTGTTCTACTTCTTATGAAAGGTATAAATGCTATATTTAATACTCTATCACCTAAAGAAGTTCTTACAACTTGAGGAACTAAAGCGGATCTAATACCTGTTCTTGTTTGAGAAACGGCTTGAGTTGAAGTTGTTGTAACATCAGCTACCCAAGGTCTCCTTCCACCTCCTCCTGCATCTCTAGTACCACCTCGTTCTACAGTTTCTACCGGAGTACCTTGCCAAAAATCTTGCCATTCATTCCATACAGTGTCTATTTCTACACTGTCTAAGTTAGGATTTCCTAAACCAGCTACCATTGTATCAAAAGAACCTGATTGATTTATTAATAAATCGGGAACTCTATTTGTTTCTTTCCATTCATCGCCTGGAGGATTAAGTGTAACTGAACCAGCCCATGTAAAAATATTAAAAGGATTTACATTTACATATTTACTTGCATATGATTGTTCTATCATACTCACTTCTGAATATGGTAAAGTAATTAAATCTCCAGTTTTTTGATAGTTTGCTGCCGTTCTATCTGATTGAATAATAGTTGTGCCATCGTCATCTGCTTCAATTAATTGTATTGATTCAGAATTAAACATTGGTCTTACAAAACCACCTGACATATCCATAGAAACTTTATAGTCAACATTTCCAGTATCACCAATGCCGTGTCCTGTAAAGTTATCTACGATAAATCCATTTTTAAACCTATCAAATCCTTCTGCGTCTTGTATTTGTAAAGATTGAGCTTGAGTTTCTAGTAAAGACAATTGAGTGTAATATTCTACGTTCTCAATTCTTTTTTCTAAACGGCCAATATCTCTCATAGTATATCGTTTATTATCTATTTGTTTTATTTTCAAATCTTTTACATCTATAGTATAAGGATTTAAAAATAAAGTATAAAGATGCATAGCATTATCAATATTTTTTGGCACGTTAGGAAGATAAGCGCTTGCTCCTTCTACTACTTTAAAACTACCATTTTTATCTAAAAATATTTTATCAATTCGTGATAAGTAAAATTCAAAATCCGTTAAAACATCAGAATTAAATTTTATTGGATCTACAGTTGAAGCACCAGTGCCACTATAAAATTTATGATTTGTAGAACCTATAATAGTAGAAGTATCATCTACTCTTGGTCTAAAATCTAAACAATCTCTTAAATCAAAAAGTGTACCTGAAGTATCAGAAGTATATGAAGGAATATTTGTATAAGTTATAGTGCCTGAATAAGAATCAACATCAAAATAGTCTCCTGCACCATGAGAAAAATAATCAAAATTAATTAATAATTGGCCTATTGGTTGAATAGCTCCAGTTTTTAATTTAATACTACCTATATCGTAAAAATTATCTCTTTGACCTGTATCTAAATCAAATCTTGACGTAATATTTGTATCGCTAGTTGTTGCAGGTGTGGCAAAATTTGCTGACATATAAACTGCATTTAATTTAAACACATCTGCTTTTGCTAATCCTATTGCTCCAGATTGTATTATTGTCTGAGAAGAAATAGCAACGGATGAAGCTAAATTTAATGTTTTTGTTTTTGATCCAGCACTTGTTCTATTTACTGTTGCTAAAATTTTTATCTTTGTACTTGAATAAGGAGCTCCAAAATTTAATGTAAGTGTTTTGCCTGTAGGAGAACCACCTAATGTAAATACACCAGCACCTGATAAACTTAATACGTTACCTACTACTGAAGTGCCTGCGGCTGACATAACAGAAACAGTATAATCTCCTTCATCTAAAGAATTAAAAGTTTCATTTGTGCCTGCTGTAATTGATGCCGAACCTGAAGATAATGTTACTACATATTGCCTTCTTACTTTAAAACTAGTATCAGTCAAACCTGCGTTTGAAGTTGTTTTTAAAGTTTTAATATTACTGTATGGTAATTTAAATATTGAAATATTTTTATTAGACCCTTGTATTTTTGCTCTTTTTCTTGTTGCTACTGTTTTTGTAGAAACATCAGAAGCCCCAACAGGAGATGATAATTCTAAAATATTATTAGATGTTATAGATTCAATCGTTCTTTCTATAACAACACCTGCATCTGTTGTAAATTCAATTTTATCACCAATTCTTAATTCTGTATTAAATAATGTACCAAATCCTGTAACAGTTGAACCGCTATTTGCAACTGATAAATTTCCAAATACTGGATAATTATCGCCATATGTGCTATCTAAAGCTGCATCAGCTGTAAATGTAGGAGATCCTGCCATACCAATTTGTTTTACAGAAGATAAATCGAAAGACTCACTGCCTTTATATCCATATCTATCTTGTTGTATAACAGCTGTTAATCCTGAGGTAGATCCTGTAAGTGTTTCTCCTGCAATAAAATTTCCTTTAACATCATCTAATACTACAAGTCCATGTGATAATGTTGGTGCAGAAACATAACTTGTTACGTTTACTGGATTTACTCCTGATGCATCATATAATTGAAATGTGTTTGCTGTAGGATTTTTAACTGTATAAACAGTAGCTGTTGATACAACGGAAGAATTAACAGAATAAACTCCTCCTGTTAAAGTTATTTGCATACCTTCTTTAAGCGAATGTGTTGAAAGAGAAACTTCTCCTGGACTGGCAACTGAAATACTAGACACTGGAGAAATTTTTACTGATGTTTCTTGTTGTATTAAACCTGTAGCACCTGAAACTGATCCTGTAACTTTTTCTCCGTTAGTAAAACTAACACCTGTTAAAGTATCTATATGTGTAAACATTTCTATATCGAATAGATAATGTCGGTATATTGCACTTGTTAATGCCGAACTTGAAAATATATTTGCAGAAGCTGGTCCCGTAACATATTGGAAGCCTCTTGTTTTAGCTCTACCAATTTTAGGAACAGATACTCCAAAAGATACTCTTTCACTACCTCTTACAATAGTAAGTCCGTTATATAAATTTACATTTTTAAATGCTTCTGTTTCTCCTGAAACAAAAGAAATATCGGGAGTACCAAATACGTTTGTTACATTGATAAAATTTTCTACATCAAATCTAGTATTAAATGCATTTTGAGTTTCAAAATCTCTTGCTTTATTTACATCTAAAAAAGTAGTACCTATAGTTTCTATTTCAAAACCTCTTACGTAAGCTTTTCCTGGAGATAATCCTACAGCTAGTTTTGATTCAAGTCCACCATTACCTGAACTGTAAATACCTCTATTGTTACCACTTATTAAATGTTCTCTCACATCTAAATCGAAGTCTTTTACGGAGTAATCTCCTGATTCATCAAACGTTCTTCTTGCTAGTGTATCTTCTAGTATTGAATAATTTGTAGAACGAACTTGATTTTGTCTTATACCATTTTTTAATCTTAATAATTCAACAAAATTACTATCCGCATTTGAAGCTATTACTCTCTTACTAAGAACTAAATTTATTTTGAATCTATTTGCACCTGGTGCATTTATGTTTGATGACCCATTTGCATTATCGTTTAAAGATGTATCATCATTTGAAGTAATAATGCTTTCTACTATATCAACACCTACTCTATAACTTGGCGTATTCGTGTACTTGTCTAATATTAAAGTTTGAGAAGTTACTTGAACAAAAAATCCATTAATATAATAAACTCCTTCTGCTATAGATGCCGCTGAACCTGTTGCAACTCCTGATACAACTGCTGAAACTGCTGTTGCTACTCCATTTATAGTTGCTGTACCTGAAATAGTTTCACCTACTGTAAATGCTGTTGAAGTCTTAGAAGTTCCTGAGTCTAAGTATTTTACATAAATTGTATTTGGGTCTACACCATCAGTGATTACAGAATTAACACAATCTGCTCTTACACCTGAAGTAACGCCAGTAAAAATAGTATTTTTTAAATTCGCTAAAGTTGTTGTTCCTGAAAAGCTTGTTAATTTAACAGCATAATAGTTTATATCAAAAGTTATTTCACCTGGAATAACCATTGCATTTTTTTCAAAAACATGGTCTCCAAATCTTTCAACTTGATTTTGTAATATTGTTTGAGATTGAGTTAATTCTCTTGCTTGAACAGCAACGCCTGGTCTATAGAGTATTCTATGAAATTTTTTATCTTCATTAAAATCATCAAAGTGAGGCGAGAGATTAAAGTCTGTTGGACTTGGCATTTTTCTCCTTAAAACTCAATTACTAATTTAATATTTTCCGTCTGATCTGCGGCCCTTGTTATTGGCGCTCTATTTTCAATATATAAAACATCACCTTTATGTATATCTACTTCTGCACCTCTATAACCATTTGTAAACGTAATTTGATCCGCTGTTTCACTTGCTACTGCACTAGGAGTAGCTGTAGCAGATGAAGTTGATCCTGTAATTATATTTGTGCCACTAAAAGCTGTTAAATTACCATTAGAATCTAAACCTTCACTATTAAATCTTGTTTGTATGTAATGTAAAATTCTGTTTGCTGAATCCCATTCAACAACTTTACCTGTAGCTCCAGTTGATGTTTGAGTTATTGTTTCATCAGTTAAAAAAGTTCCTGGTGTAGGAGAAGCTGCAATTCTAATTGCTTTTGTACCTCTCAAAGTATTTGCTGTGGCTAAAGTACCGCCTGAAAAAGGATTTCTTATTAAAACTATTTTTCTAAAATCGTTTTCTGCTGTAAAATCGCCTGTGCTTGCTGATTCTGTTCCTTCTAAACTTATATTTAACATTACAAAGAAACCACCTAGTTCTGATACGGCATTAAATCCATGTCCACCTTTTGGTGATATAATAACATCTAATTCTGAATTTATTAAATTTGTTGATCCTGCTGTAACAATATCCGCATTTCTTATGTAACCAAAAGTGTAATTTGTACCTGCATTTGTTACTGTTACTGATGATATAATACCTGATGCTACAACTACTGTTACTGTTCCGCTTGTGCCATCTCCTCTTATAGGTATATTTGTAAATGTTCCGTTTGTTCCACCTGTTCCTGTTGATTTAATTTTTACAACATTTATAGAACCGTTAACAGCAGCAGATGATACTGTAGAATTTGTTTCTACTGCCATGTAATCTGTAGATAAAAAATTAGCTTGTTGTGTTGAAGATAAAGTGTACATATATTTCCACTTATAACCATCTCCTGTGGTTAATACAGCTGTTGAAGTACCTGTTGGTTCAATTGTTGATTGTGCATTGTTATTATTATCTAAACACTTATAAACATTTCTTACTGATGTAACAACGTAAAAACTTGCATCAAATAAAGTAGTAGCTGTACTATAAGCAGTTTGTGTATTAGTTGTTCCTGTAATTCTTGTGCCATAGTCGTGTCTGTAATAATCGTAAACTGTAGTTGTAGTCCAGTTTCTTCGTGGTATTACAAAAGCAATATCAGAAGTTGCTATTTTTTTAATAGCTAATAAATCATTAAATGTGTAAAATTCTTCTTGTGGACTATCTGAAGGAGTTATTGCTGCTGAATCTGTGCCTTGATTATCTGTTCTTAAATCGCCTCTTGTTTGTGTAGCCCACGATTGAGGTCTACCAATACCTAGGTAATAAGTTTCTGGTGATGCTTCTGAAAATGACTCGCTAAATTGTTCAGCGTTGTTGATTCTAAATTTATTTGTTATAATTGCTGGCATAGTTTTTAGTTTCTTTTGTTATATTTATACGACATTTTTATAAGTACCTTACTATAATAGCTGCCGAACCTGCTGGTGCTGTTGCGAAAGTCAATGTTGTTCCTGATATAGTATAATCTGTTGTTGGTCTTAAACAAGAACCATTAACAAAAACTAGTAAATCATTTACATTTCTACCACTATTGATTGTTAGTGTTGTAGTTGTACCATCTCCTGTGGCCGTTTCTGTTATATTTCCTATAATTATTTTACCATTCATCATTGAATGGTTTTGACATACATAATATATTGTTGTGCTTAAATTAGAAGGAACTTCGTAATATAAAGTACCTGAATTTTTAAGTAAAGCAGCAGAGCCAGTTGTTACTGCACCAGTTAATGCTATATGTGTTAATCCTGTTGAGTAAGCATCACCTGCACTGTATGCTCCAGCAACTGTTTGTAAATGAAAAGGATGTGATGCTGTAACATCTAATTTAAAAGCGTAAGTGTGTCCTGGTTTAAAATATAAAGTAGGATTGTTTCCTGAATAATGTGAGTTGAATAGATATGAAGCTGAACCTGAAACTGTTACGTCTATCAATGCGGCCGTTTTAATAGAATCTCCTGCGCCTGGTACAAATTTAGCACTTGTACTGTTCCATACTAAATCCATTCCAGATAAAGGAGCATTCGTTGATGTATCAACATCTGATAATATATTAATACTAGAGTTTTCAGAAACAATTTCATTCCAACCACCACTGTCAGCAAAAAATGCTTTAGCAGTTCCGTCTGGTACAGCAAAAGCTCCTTGGTAAGTTGTTGGATTATATGTTACGTTGGCTATTAAAGTTGCAGTTGAACCTGTAAAATTTTGTCTTATTTTATTTTGACTGCCTGTAGTATTAATTACTCCTGTTCCCGTTAGTGAAAGATTAGAAATAGAAGTAGTAGCAGCTGCACCTAATGTGATAGTGTTGCCACCTATTAATACTGTTGAATTGGCTAAAGAAGCATTTGGTACAGAACTTGCTCCAATAGTAAGTGTATTGCCTGAAATGATTGAAGTTACACCACCACTTCCTAAAATTTTTAATGTTTGTCCTAAAGGTATAGTAGCTACTGTAGATGTTGTATCTACAAATTTTGTAGAAGAATTTATTAAAGAAGAATTGGCAATATTTGATAGTGTGTTTGTAGAACCACTTATACTTTTATTAGTTAAAGTATCTGAAGAAGTTTCCGTTACAATTTCTCCATCTAAATTAATATTAACAGTATCTCCATCAGAAACTAAAGTTGTTACACCTGCTCCTCCTCTAATTTTTAAAGTTCCACCTAATGCTATAGAAATTGCTGTTGAAGATTCATCTCTTACACTAATGGTTGAATTTGTTAAAGAGCCATTAGCTATAGCTGATATTGTATTTAAAGTTCCGCTTATATTTTTATTTGTAAAAGATTGAGCGCCTGTAAGTGTGGCTACAGTATTATCAATATCTATCGTTAAAGTATTTCCTGATATTGTAGATGTTGTTCCTGTTCCACCTAAAATTCTTAATGTTTGTCCTAAGTTAATAGTCGCTTGAGTAGATGTATCATCAGAAAATTTTGTAAGAAAAGAAGGAATTATAAGATTGGTACCATTACCAAGAGCCGTATAAATTTCATTAAAGTTAGCGTTTATAATTGTACCGCCGGCACGTAAGTTTGTACCTGTTCCATCGTTTTGTACAGAACCTAAATTAAGAGTTTGTTTAGCCATTGATTAATCTTTTCTTATATTTATACATATATTAAGGTGTTGTATCATCAAAAGTTTCAGTATCACTATCAAAGAAAGTTAAAGTGTTATCAAAAGAATTGTCAGGAGTTATTAAAAAGACTTCACAAGGTATTGTTAATTTTGTTTTCATAAACCTACCTAAATCAGTAGCTGTGAATGCTAAAGTATTATCTACGCCATCTAAAGATGATCTTGTACCGAATGTTACATTTTTACTTAATTCTTCAAACGAATAATTTGTTCCTGGTTGTCGTACAAATGTTCTAATTACTTCTCTATTAATTGTACCATATCTTGGTCCTGCATATACAAATCCTTGAGCTATGTTCACGTTATTAAATATTCCTCTAGGTCTTGATGTGTAAGCAATATTGATAGGCAATCTACTTAACGTTACATCTCTTGTTGTATTACTAAAATTAGATACTGTTGATTGGTTAAAATCAGCAGACACTCCTAGTTGTGCATTAGCTCTTAATGTTGTTCCATCACTATTTGTTCCTAAACGTCTACCAAATACAGTTGAGAATAAAGTATTAATGATTGCAAATAAAGGAGCATCTACTACGCCGGAAATAGCACCAGTTAGAGGTGTTGATATTTGAGCATTTATCACACTTTCTATATTAACTTGTCCAGCTAAATAAAATCCTGCTGTATGCATTGTTTTTTTAAAATCATCTCGCCAATCTACGATAGAACGACCTACTTTAATTACATAAGAAAAATCTTGATAGTATAAACTATCTTGTATTTTGATTGTATTTTCAGAAATAAATCCATCTTCATTTACAAATCTTCCTTCATTATCTCCTACAGCTCCAACAGTCAATGTAGCCGAAGCATTAGTTGAAACTTTAATTGTTCCTTGTGTATTTGACAAAACACCTGTAACAGTTTTTGTTCCATCGCCTACTACAATATTAGAACTTACATTACGTAATCTTAATAATCCTAAACTTGGAGTCCAACTTCTAACTATTCCCGTTATTCCACCAGTTATATTTACATTTTCATCAGGTACAAAACCAGTGCCTAGAATTTGTGTAAGAATTACTTTTTTTGTAAATGTTAAAACTGGAGGCGTAGGAGCTAATTGATGATTTATACCAGATTCAATTATACTTAAATCTTTTATTCTACCTATATCTGCTCCAAATAATTTTACTGAAGCGCCTGTTCCTGTTAGTGATGAGATTGTACATGAAGGCAATGAAGTATATCCTGAACCTTTATTGTATAAATAAATTTTTGTTACATCTTTTACACCTGTACCAGATTCCTGCATCATTTGAGAACCGGCATAAGTATCTCCTAATAGTGTATCTGTTTCTAATAATATATGATCTCCTGAATCATCTTCGTTTAAAACACCACCATTTACAACGGCAATAAATCCTGCTGCACCTCCACCATTTGTGTTTGCATTATTAAAAACTAATTCATCTCCTACATTGTAATTTACACCGCCTTGATCTATAATATCTCCTTGTATAGAACCTGAATTTAAAGATTTAATTTGCACAACAGCTCCTGAACCTCCACCTGTTATAACAGCTTGTTCATTTACAGTTTCAAAAGCACCATCAGCTATAATATTTTTTGCAATAGGTATACCAGTAATTTCTCCTGTAATAAAAATATCATCATCATCTTTTTCGGTTCCTTTTACTGTTTCTCCTATAACAAAAGTTCCTTCTATAGATTCTTCATTTAATGTAAATTCAACAACTGATATAGAGTCTAATGTGTATCGTACTTCATTTTCAACTATAGCTGTTGCCTTTGAAGTTACTCCTTCTATTGACCTAGAAATTAATCTTGATGTGTCTCCTAGTGTATTCACAACTCTCATAATTTTACCTGTAGACCATTTGCCATCAGATACTCTTAATAATTGTTCACTAGGATAAATTGTTTCTGAGTTTTCTCCAAATAATAATTTAAAAAATAGTTTGTGTCCTGATATTGTACCTTTTGACTTATATAAAGATTTTACGTTTTTTATTAAACTTCTTTTATTAGTACCGTCTTTTAAGGTTTCAGGAAATGTGTTTAAAAATTCATTTCTAAACTGACTTAAAAAATTTGATATAACTTTATCAGGATCTCTAAAATTTAATAGTTCTTGTATTGTATTTACAGGATTGGGTTTATAGTTGCTAATGATGGCATGTGCATTTGAAGATGACCCTATTATTGTTTCTCCTTTTAAAAATTTGTCTTGTGATACAATGAATAACCTTGTGTTATCTAAATCTTCGGTTATTACTGTAGATGTTGCTTTAGAAGTTTGTCCTACAATTATTTCTCCTGCTGTAAATTTACCAAATTGTGAACTTTCATAAATTAATTTATCACCATCATTAACAACTGTTCTATCAGCTTGAATAGAAGTACCATCTAATAATAATAAATTTGTTTGGTTAGTTTCTGTTTCTAATAATATACCATCAGTACTTTGAATTGAAATGACCGATAACTCGGCTGATTCCATAAAAGCATAATATGTTTGTAAAAACTTTAGAAATTTAGGATGTTCTTCAAGTACAAAATCAGGTACTTGCGAACCTATAAGACTTGATATTTTGTCTTTAAAATTAGCCATAGTTAAAAGCTATTTGATGTATTGTAACCTACTCCGGCATTTGCTGAACCACCTATAAATGTATCAGGCTCAACAGTAATAATAGAATTTGCAATATCTAATTCAATAATTTGGTCTCTAACAGGAACTATGTCATTTGAATTTGATTTTACCGTTAATTCAATAACAATAGATGCAGCACCATTAATATTTTGAATTTGTGAAATATTTAAAGACGTTAATATAATATGTCCAGTAAGATAGTTAATAGAACCTTGGTAAGTATTTGCATAAGTTTTTATACCAGATATAAACGTATAACGTCTTATATTTCCCGAACCATCATCATCTAAAAAATATATATTTGCAGTATCACCATCAATTTTAAATCCAGTTGATTCTAAAATACCACCTTGTGTTGCATTGTAACCTGTTACAGGATTATATAATGCGTTTCTAAAGTATATATCATATCTGTTTGATGAATTCAATATAGGTTTGAAAGTTTTTTTAATTTTGATTGTTGTAATGTTAGATACTATGCTTGTATCTGTATTATCAATTATAGACGTAAATTTAGAATACCTAAAAACACCATCAAATTTTTGTAAGACATTTAAATTATATTCTGCAATTTTATCTGTTATATCTGATTTTAAAGTGTCAGAAGATTTTGTTGTTAATCTTGAATTATATTTTACATTAGAATTTACTAATATACTAGTTATTTCAGGATCTACAATAATTGGCCTTACTGATACAACATTGAATTTTTTTAATTGTTTAACTATACTCTCTTTAGTAGAAGTTGTTAACGTAGAACCACTGGCCGCTTTGATTGCAATTTTAACTGTACCATAAACAGGAGTTTCATCATCTTCTCCTCCCCATACACTGATAGATGATGTATTGGGATAAATTGATTTTACAATTGTTTCATAATCAGTTGTAGTTACAGCACGATTTTGAGCCGAGTATTGCAACGGTGCATTAAAACGAATTGACTCTTTTGATTCTGCAACTGAGCCGCCTTGTGAAATAGAATTAGTTGTAATTGTAATGTCGGAAAATCCACCAATAGTTGTTGCTAAAGTAAATGTAGAAGCTCCGTTAGACTCATCTCTATTTGTTACAATGTATTCTAAAATTACAATATTTCCATCAACTAGTTTTTTACCAATCACTCCGTCACCAAAATAAACTTCAAATTTGCCTTCTTCTTCTTCTTGTAAAAAATAAACATTCGAAGTTGAGTCTATATCTACATAACTATTAACGAATAAAAATTCAGTTGTAGCTGTATCGTTTGAACTGTTTTGTACTGAAACTTTTAATGTTGTTGTGTCAACATTTGAATTTTGAATTACAAATTTTTGGTCAGCATCATTTGTGTCTACTGTATATCTAAATGTAACTGCTGTGCCCTCGTATATATCTATATTATTAAAAACGTAAAGTCCATTTATTGATGTAATAGTGTAATCTTCATTTGTTAAATATTGATATGCTACGCCATCAACAGAAGTTGTAAAAATTGTTCCTGATGGCACAGTGATAGATGAACCTGAACCGTCATTTATAGTTAATTTAATATTTGCTTTAGGTGATCTTACAGAAGAAGGTGTGTAACCTAACATTTTTGCTAATGATACAATATTTTTTCGTATATCAGCACTGTCTAAGTACATTTCGTTTGCTAACATGTTAGCATTGAAGCCTAGATAGTGTGTATTGTATGCTAGTACATCTAAAAGTATAGAAAAGCCTGAGCCTTCAAAATTATAATCTGAAAATTCTGATTGACTCTGTAAAAATGTTTTTAAATTTGCTTTTATACTGTCAAAATCAAAATCTGATACTTCTAATTTGTTACTTGCCATGTTATCTTAGTCTTTCTAAAAATGTTTGTACTTCTATCAGATCATTTGAACCAATAACGTAAAAATAAATTCTTAAATCATATGAATTGCTATCAATATTCGGATTTGCTACTATTTGAACTAATTTAATTCTTGGTTCAAAATTAATCAAAACTTCTTGTACTTTTCTTTGCAAATTCAATGCAGTTAGAGGCGTCATTGGCTCAAACAACATTGCTCTTACACTCGAACCTATTTCAGGATGAAAAGGTCTATCAAAGTGTGAAGTGTTAATTAAATTTCTTACACTTCTTTTAACAGCTTCAATATCAGTTAACTTATTTACATCATTTGTTACCGAATTACGACCAAAATCTAAATCTAAATCTTTATATTGTCTTGTGGCTCTTTTACTCTTGTTTAAAGAACCAGCATCGTAATTTGGCATATGTATATTTATATTAATTTACTGAAACATTATCAGATCCACTAATAATATGACCACAAGATGCTGAATCACCTGCTCTACACACTCCTATACCATTTACAAATACATTTGTTGAGCCTTCTGACATAGAAGGAGGTGGACTATGTGGTGGCAATCCGTGTCCTGCAACTCTATCGCCAATTCTAACAACTCCGAAACTATTTACAAAAACGTTTTCACTTCCTTCAATCGCAACGCCGCCGGCAGCGTCTGTATCTTTACGTGCAACGCCTGGCATTATCTTCCTTGACCTCTATATTTCTTAAAACTTCTTCTTTTATGCTTATTCATCATACATTTGCTGTGAAATCCACGGCCAATGTTTGTTCTTTTAGGTTTACTTGTTTTTTTTGAGGAATTTGTGTTTCCTGCAACTTTTCTTGCCATAATTTTTTGCCTTTTTTAGTTTTTTCGAATCACTATCATCAATCATAAATGATAAATCATCAATTTTGTCAAAATCAATCATATATTTACTATTTATAACGATTTTAGAGGTTGTATTTTTGCAATATTCATT
>Ga0209353_10001321_pt1 | contig 14115 bp, 29 predicted proteins | sample LauGreSpBDMM15SD_2_FD_187561 | JGI IMG/M metagenome (GOLD analysis project Ga0209353, IMG submission 187561) | Freshwater lake microbial communities from Lake Michigan, USA - Sp13.BD.MM15.SD (SPAdes) (version 2) | ecosystem: Environmental > Aquatic > Freshwater > Lake | place: Lake Michigan...
TAACATCATATTTCTCTTTAGAGTCTTTATGTCTTTTAAGATAGGCAACCAATTTAGCAGAATCTATATTATTGTCATCAATAAAGTTTTGTGCAGAGTCCTGACCTGAACCAGTGATTTGGTGAATGTAAACAGCATCCATAGATAGTGCTTCATTTGTACCTCTCTCGTTCCAAATAGTTTGTAACCAAGCCTCTAATTGTTTAAGTTCTTTAACTGATTTTGGTTTGCCATATTCGTCCATGAATTCCTTTCGGAATGCAGTAAAAGAATCTGCCTCCCCCGCCATAATATGAATGTCTCCAATTTTGGATTCATACGTACGTGCTTGAGACTCTAATATGAACTCTTCAAATAGTTTTACTTTTTTCATGATTATTCTATTGATGTTAAGTCTTTCTCTAAGTTTTCAGTTGAAAATTCAATAGCAACTGAAACGTAGCTCTTTTTTGTATCTCCATAAGGGGCTGCAAAAATCTTTCCGGAAGAGATTCCTGAAGTTTTAGTAACTTTCCATGTTTCACCATCTTTAAAGTTTAGGATAGTACCAACTTTAATGTCTTTAACGTTGATAGCTTCACTAACAACTGATTCATCGATGGTTTTTTCTTTAGAATTGTTCCATTCACCTTTTTGTATAAATCCATGAACTCCAAAATTTGGTCTTGTTAATCCAGTCGCCTTCATTAGTTTTGCAATAGCTTCATTTTCTACATTGACATTACTAGTTCCTTTAACATACTTAAATTTGGTCATCTCTCCTGTTTTGTCGTTAAGAACTTTAAATCCATCATAGAATTTAGTCATATCACCTTCATTAACAACTGATTCTTGGATTTCAAATCCATCTGCCTGAATGGCTTTTTTAGCCTTACGTAATTCAATTGCATTTTTGGCTTTAACAACCATCTCTTCAGAATCTAGTCCTGGCTCTGCAATTGCATCAACTCCAGCATTCATTAGAATATTTTGGATGTATTCTACATCATCCTCATCAGTATTGTAATTAAAAGTGAATTCAAATGATTTTCCTTCATTAATGAACTCTTCAAAAAGTTGTAAATGTTTCATAGTATTAATATATTATATTTTGTTTATATATCCAGATTTTCAAGATAGTTTATAACTTGGGTCCAATCTTCAAATCCTGGTTGTCCAAACTGAATCCATTCTCCACGGAATTCAGATGCTCCATTGTTTGGACGGTCGTCGATTAAGAAGTCTCCAATACAAAGGTCTTTGCGATGTGAAATAATTAACCTCTTGTGGGCATATTTGCCAAGGTTCTTTTGTACCCATCTCCTCTTTGAAGAGAAACTTGTTGCATTGCTCCAAGGGGCAGTTGTAAGAAAATAAATGTCGAATTTATCCCATAGATATTTAACAGCTTCGATAGCACCTGGCATCGGTTCTGGCTCTTCAAAAAGTTCTTTGTCAATTGACGTTAACCTCCCAAGTTTTTCAACCGCGTTGGGTCCATGTCTCCGGATTGCATGGCTCTCTAAGTCTACCATTACCCCATCAAGGTCAATATAAAGTATTTTTTTCATAGTGTTTTAATTATAATGTAAATATAAACAAAAAACCTGACACGGTAAAATGTCAGGTTGATTATTTTTGTTAAAGTTTCAGTATTTATCGTTACGTCTTGTTTCGTCTCTTTTATACAAACTTCGAAAAACCATAGAGAGCCCAAAGAATAATCCCGCAATACAATACAAAGCGAAATTCGCCCATAACAAACTTCCAGTCATCCCTATCAGCCAGTATTGGACGGCGTCGAACCCCAAAGGGTTGAAAAACAGGGCTAACATCATGCACCATGTTGCCAGGTTCGACTTGGTTATTTTTATTTGTTTTATACTTTTCACTATCAGGGTCCATGTTATTCAGATTATGCTTTAAAATAGATTTCTTCAAAGTGAAGAACATCTAACTTATTATTTATATTGATTAATTCTAATGCAGCTAGAAGGTCAGAATATTCAATAACTGAATCCGTTTGAATTTGTCTATAACCTTGTAAGAAATCAAAAGTTGCCAAGTCAATTCCAAAAATAGATTGAGAATCTTTTAAGTACTTATTAAAAAGGTCCAGTTCTAATTGGTATGCTTTTTCAACAATATCAGGTAGTGAAGTAAATTTAAAATTTGCTTCAACCGTTGGTAGTACTGGAGCACAATTCCAATCTACTAAATACTTTTGTAGTTTTTGGGCATGCTCTAATTCTGACATTGATTCTGCAGCAAAGAAAGCGGATGCATTTTTGTAGTTTTTATCTGAGCACCAGTTGTATGCTGCGTTGTAAAAATAGTGTGCAGTGTACTCATCACCAATTCTGGCATTAAGTGTATTAACTACTACATCACTGAGAGTCATTGGATTTACCATAATATAATTTATTTTTTTATAGATTATATATCCATTAATTAAAAAGTTTCTTTAGATGGGAACTTTCAACGATTTGTTTGACTTTTTTAATATATCCTGGGTCTTCGGCATAGCTTGCATTTAAGTATTGATAATACTCTGCCTCAGTTTTGATGTTACCTAAGTATCGACTCTGGTAGAATGCATAATCATAGACGCTTTCTCTCCATGAATTATATTCGGCATGATTAAGGTTGGTCCCGATTGAAGTCGTTATCCTGGACTTAGCCTCTCGCATACCAAAGAGATTATTGTTCTCAAGGAAGACTTCACTCTTCCATTGTCCAGTTTCTATCATCGATTGTGCCATAGGAATCCATGGAAACTTTACATTTAAGTCATGGAGCATGGTTGCCATTTTCTCCCTACTAAAGGAGTCTTTCTCATTAATTAAGGTAATTCTCTCCTCAGTTGTTAAATTTTGAATAGAATTCCGGAGTCCAATTTCATATGCTATGTAACTGGCGCTGATAAACATAATTAAAAAAATAGTTCCGATCTTTAAATAAATAGGGGCTTTAATTCTTTTAAATACTAAAGAATCGCTACAATAAGTGTAAATCATAGTTTAGGGTTTAATATTAATATGTAAATATAAACAAAAAACATGACACGGTAAAACTTTTATCAAACTATTTTCAATAAAAAAGCGTACCATAAGATACGCTTTAATTCTTTTAACCCGGACCACCAACTCCAAACATTACCAAGTCTTCTGCTTCATGATAATCTAAATCAAAAAAATCATAGTCACTATGTACTACTTCATTAATTTGATCCTCGTTAATCTTTTCTTTAACCCTTGGAATGTCTATCAAAGCGGCTTCTTCTTCGATAAACTCCATTGTATTAAAATATTTTTAGTATTAGTACTAATTTATATATTCTCTTTAATTCGGTCTTCCCAGTAACCGGCATAATCTTGGACAGTTCCTTTGAATTGTCTGATTTTTACCAGTCTCGGGTCTTCTCCATCTCCAGGTTGGACTGGATTAATTTCTTGGTTGGGTTCAGTATTCTCTAAACCAATTGTCTTGGCCTCGTCAACCATAAATTCTTTAAATGTCTTCATCTATTATATATCACGTTATAAGACCCAATATGACGTAACTCAGTTTATATCCTACAAAGGCTCCAATTGCAGATGGCACTGGAAATACTATTAGTTTTCCCAGATCGGTAACATACTTTGGTCTATTTAAAATCCGTCCCATAAAAGAAAAATACACTAAATAACCAATTAAGACTGCAATGTCAGTTTTAGTTGCAATAAATACAACTAGAGTAGCTCCAATAAAAGCAAATATAAAGTTATCTCGGACCCCTTCCCAAATTTCTTTTTTAGATGCTGAATTGTAATCTCTTACAATTTTCCTCACCTTTATTTTGTGCTTCTTACTTAAATTTGGTATTGGATTATGCATGACTACATTTTTTTATGTTCAGGGTTATAACTTACCCTACCAAACTTTTTAAACCTTTGAAAAGTTTCTTTTGATACACAGTGTACATCTCCGTTAGGAGTCATTACAATATAATTATCTCCGTCCTGTTTTATTACTACAATGTCCCACATAATTAGTTGCTTAAGGGTGCTTTAATAGTTGGATGCGATTGGTAACCTATCAACATAATGTCATTAATGTCGATTTCATTAAAATTACCTTTAAGAGCGGCTCTAAGATTATGTCCAGAACTCATTTTTACAACCGGTAATTCAAATCCTTCTCTCTGAATTTGTTCCTTGGCCTGTTCAATATGATTTGAATATAAATGAGTATCGCCTAAGTTACCAATTAATTCATCTGGAACCATATTAACCTCTTTTGCCAAGATTTCTAGTAGGAGTCCATAACTGGCAATGTTAAAGGGAAGGCCTAAAAACGTATCTACACTTCTTTGATTCCACATTAGGGAGATTGCTCTGGTTGGAATATCATATTCGTCTAACATATTAAATCCTGCCTCTATATGATGTCCTTTATTTCCATGTCTGGCATGGAGAATGTCTATTCTCTCATCTTCTTTTAACTCTCTTGTATAAACTTGAAATCCATAATGACAAGGTGGAAGAACCATTTGGTCCAGTTCTCCAACATTCCAAGCATTAACCATTAATCGTCTTGAATCTGGATTTGTTTTAAGGTCGTTGATTAGCTTTGCAATTTGGTCTATAACAACTGTCCCAAATTCATTATGATTTCCATTATGCCCTACTACTACGGTTTTATGAGTACTCCATTGTCTCCATTGCTTACCGTAGATTGGACCTAACTCACCCCACTTCTTAGCAAACTCATCATCTGTTTTGATTTTGTTGATGAACTCTTCTTGGGTAAATTGTCCATCAATATCCATTGAGGTTTTAGCTGCATAATTCTTATATGCGTCACCATTCCAAATGCTACAACCATTATCAACCAAATACTTAATATTTGTATCACCTCGAAGGAACCAAAGAAGTTCTGTTACGATTGTTTTGAATGGCATCTTCTTTGTAGTAAGTAAAGGAAACCCTTCTGACATTTTATGACGTATTTGTCGACCAAAAACTGAAATGGTTCCTGTGCCTGTTCGGTCACCTTTAACCACTCCGTTGTCAAGAATGTCTTGTAGGAGTGCTTGGTAATCCAGATCTAGTTTATTTATAAGTCCCATATACTTTTTCTTTTACGTTTAAATCTCTCTATCAATAGTTCCCAAACTAGCACTATCAGTTGTATCTTCTTTTTCAAATTTATATTTTATAAAGATACGATTACATTTCTACTTTTAAGAATTTTTCTCAAAAAAAACAATCTTTTTCTATGATTAGCATACTTATCAGCGCCATTGGCTTTATGACCCTTAAATATTGATTCAGTTACTTCACATTCAAGTTTAATAATTTCAGTTATTATCTCTTCTGTGGTTAGATTACCTTTTTCCATATCTTCTCAAATTCATCTTTAATTGCTTCTATCTTTTACTATTGGACAAGTTACTATTCCATATATTACAAAGATCCATGATGCTACTACAAATGCACCTAGTATATAAAGTCCCATCTTAGTTTTGTGCTTGTTGATATTCCCAAGTAGTTCCTTGTTTGTGTATTCTAAAGACTCCTATATCAAATAACTGCATTATTACTTTTTCTCCTTTTTCATCACGGGTTTCAATGTACCTAAATTTAAAACCATCTTTAGATTTTCCATCAAAAATTCTACCCGTTTTATAGTATCTAACAGCGCTTAAGTTGTCAGTTAAGTTACTTAGTACAATAATATCTCCTTTATCATTTCCACTAAAGACAACATGTATATCTGTTGACATTAATTCGGCTATTGTACGATAATTTCCTTCTTTTATAGCTACATAATCGTAGTGTCTTGTAAATGTTTGAGCGCTTGTTGCTACGGAAATAAATAATGTGATTGCTAATAATAATTTTTTCATGTTGTATGTTTTAATTTATAGTTATTTGTCTAAATACTTATTAAAAGTTTCTTTTGCTTTTTGTAGATTCTCAACATCCTCTTCCATTATAGTCATGATAATAAAGTTTGCCTCATCCTCAGTACACTCACATTCTATAATTCTAATGTAAGTCTTTACATCAACTCCTAATTCTTCGGCGATGGCACCATCCATCATATCCCATAATCCTGCCATTTTAGCTATTGATTTGTTCGTCTTTAGATTCTTTATCAAAACTCTTTAGGAAGAATAAATATGCTCTGTACCCGATAAATGTAAACCATGAGATTATAAGAACCTCTAGGAAGCCTCCTGGGTAATTTGTAAAAACCCATAACATTGCGCTAACTGCTAGCATTAATACTCCAATGGATCCGATTGCGGCAAAAGTTGCCTTGATTTTGTTAATCATTATATAAAGTTTTAAAATTAAACGTTCTCATTATCTGTGAAATCTTTCAAATCTTTTAGGTCTTTGATTTCTTGTTCCAATTCAGTTACTCTCCATTCATAATCAAAAAGTTCTTCTGTAGTAATTTTACCATGCTTACGTAATTTTACAGCCGCTGCGAGTTCCTTTTTTGCAGATTGTAACATTCTATACAAATGTGAATCTGATTGCTTATATGATTCTGTGTCTGTGTCTCTAGAGACTTTAATATTCTCATTAGTTTTTTCTTTATTAATTACATTAAATGTAAATTGTTTAAAGCAACTTAAGAATTCTTTGACAGAGGTTTTAATACTTTCCATTTGTTAGATTTATAATTTATATAGGGTTGTTCCTATTTGTTTCATTATATTTATTAACAATTTAAAAACAAAGAAGACCTTAATTGCTTAAGGTCTTTCTTTAAATCTAATCCGGTTTGATTCTTAAATAGAACCTGGTTGTAATACTGAAATTGCTTTAGCAACCATAACTGAGTCTCTTACGGTAAGAGCTCCAGTAGATTGTGCCATTTGAGCAGCTTGGATTAATACATTTACCGCACCTGCTTGGTTCATTCCTTCAATTTGATCGAAGATCGGTGTGATTTCTTCAGCACCGGCTTCATTTGTTGGAGTTACAGCCTGAGGTCCTTCATTTCCAAGAACTGAATCTTGTGTAAATACTCTTTCAGTTTCTGGATTCTGGTCTAATACGCTTTCTTTTGCCATTTGATTTGTTTTGTTTTGTTTTAAAATTATTATATACTATTTTTTATGTTTGTTTCACTTATAGTGATTTTAACATTTTAATTAGTTCTGGTTGAGGCGACATATCAGTCTTGTCTTTTCTTGTATTTGTATGAGTCAATATTCCTTTTACTTTTCCGGCCCATGCATCTTTGTTAAATTCAAATGCTTCATTTGGTGTTTTAGTGGTTAACCATTCAACAAGTCCTCTTTTGATATTAATACCATCTCGTTCCTTAATGAATAGTATAAGTTCTCTAAGTGCCTCGATTTGAGCCTCTGAATATTTATGGTAATATTGTGCACCTCTGAATTTGAATCCTAGGTCGCATACTTGGTCTGGATGAACTATTATTCCAACATAAGTTTTGTAAACATTTCCAACTTTTGTTAAAGGTCCAAAGTTACACACTTCAATTCCAACTGAATTATTATGCATGCTTTGAGAACCATTGTCTCCTAAGTGAGCTGCAAATCCTCCATCAGGCATACATTTTACAATAACTCCATCATACTTTGTACTTTTACCATTAACTGATGGTCCTCCAATTAGGAACTCAGTTCCAATTCTACCTCGGGTATCATCATTCCACTGGTCTACTACTGCAAGTGGATTATCTCCTCCGGCAGTGTGATGCAAGAATAAGTACTCTGGCTTATTAGGTCCCGGATGGTACTCGTCTTCATCAAGATAATAGGTCTCAAAATTGTTTAGTGTAATTTCACTATCTAAATGTTGTTCAAGTTCTTCACCAAAAATTAAACGCTGCGTAGTAGGACCGACTAGTCCATCAATTGCCAATCCATGGCTCCCTTGAAAATTCTTAACTGCCAATTCCGTAGTGGGTCCAAAGGTTCCATCAACTTTAACCTTTAGGGCTTTTTGTAACAGTTTAACGTCTTCGCCGCTGTCACCTCTTTTTAATAAATTTCTCATTCTAATATGTTTTTTAAATTATCAATACATTCTTGTACCTGGTTATAAATTACATCAGGATTTTTATGTTCAAACACACATCTATAAAGGGTCTTATTAGACATAAGATGTACCAATTCACATCGCACAATAAACTTTGGTTTTTTAAGTTGGAGTGACTGAAAATGCATTACATTCCAAATTTGAGTCTTGGCCTCTCCAATAAATCCACACTCAGTTACAACATTTGCAGTTAGTAAGTACTCGTCACTTTCAATTGAAGCAAATTTCTGAAGTTCTTTAATACCATTTGCAATTAAATAGAGTCTATATGCAGTTTGATGTGTTGAACCTAGAATTGCACGTAGAGCTGTTGCTTCTATTTTCTTACTAATATATGGTTTTGGTAGTTTTACCTTTTCGAATAAGACTTCGGTTAGCATACATATTTTCTATTAACAGGTACAAAGTTTTGTTTATTAGCATCGTAAACCGTCATAACTTCAGGTGCACCTACTGTTCGAGTTTCTCCAGTTCCAACTGAATCTACCAATCCTGTCTTATCTTTAACATCTATAACGTCGAATTCTATTGGTGGATAATCATCTAATTGAATCTCTTCCTCTATATTATAGTTATCATCTGGAATAAATGCTGCAAGTTCATCTTCATCAACAAAATCTTCTAGAGAAGCCCTTTCCCAATCATCCATCTCCTCTTGTAAAGAATCGTATGAATCAACAACCTTTCTCATCGATTCGACCTCTTCATGAATTACATCTAAGTCTTTAACCCGGGTTGGTTCTACATCACCCTCTGGTTTAATATAATCTACCAATGATTTTATAAACCCAAGTGCTACAAGTGGTAAGATTGCTCCTGAAACACCTGCTAATAGTCTTTTTTGTGCTATAGGTTCCCATTCTACCAAGTTAAATAATTCTACCCAACCCTGGTATTCTTTAATGTTTGTATATGCATAGTACATATTTCCTTGCATTTGCATCCCAGTAATTACAATAAATAGGGCCCATACCATGTTTTTATTCATTTTATCCAAGGTAATAAGAGCAGCAAGGGAAGCAGCAGCTCCCAGTTCAAATCCAATTGCTAATGATATTGCTAACCATTCTGGGTTTGATAGTCTAAAAAATTCAACAACGTGAATTGTCGATATAATACTTACAGTCAGGTAGAGAGAAACAAATGTTCCAATTATAAATGTATTAACTACCTTGCTCTTTGTTGATTTCATCGTCTTCTTGGTTTTTATAAAAAATCTTATTAACTAGTAGATCAGGATTGTCCAATACTGTGGCTCGACCAGCGCATCCGCAATCTTCATAACCCAAGGCCTTTGCAATCTTGTCGGCTATAATATCTGCTTTAATGAGTTTTGTGGCTTTTGCAATATGACTGCCGAATCCATGGGTTCTTTTTTCAATATCCATTACTTTAATTTCTGTATTTTTTCTATTTCTGCTTCGATTTGACTTTGTCGCTGAACGTCTAATATTTTTCTGTCTGTTGCTTGAATCATTCGCTTCTCAGCATTTAATCCTTCAATTTTAACATCTTTTGATGTTGGAAGTTGATTAACAACCTTTTTTAAGGATGATACATTAGAGTCAATACTACATGATTTAAAATATACAAGTACCAGTAGTACTGCAATTACTTTAGAACCATGGGTTGCAAAAAATTGATTAATTTTATTCATAATTGTTAGTTTTATTATTTATTATTTATCTCTTTTATTTTTTCAGGTGTTAGGGCTTTCAAGAATTCAACATATAATTTAATACAGTTTTTAACATCATCTTTATGGGCCATTTCTACTGTTGTATGCATGTATCGCAGTGGAGTTGCCAAGATTGCAGTTGGTGTACCTTCTAAAAAGAAAGACATAGTATCATTGCCCATTGAACCGACCGTTAATTGTACTGGAATCTTAGCCTCTTTTGCAACCTCTCTCAGCATTTTGTTAATTTTTCGGTGATTCTGTGCAGTGTACTCTAGACATGGACCATCTCCACCTTTATTATCTCCGTCTTTTGCCTTGTCAATTTTAGGAGTATCTGTTGCGTGGCAAACATCATGAACTAGTGCCAAGTCTGCTTTTAATGTCTTTGCAATCAAGGTGGCTCCGTGAAGTCCTACCTCCTCTTGAACTGAATTCACTACATATAAATCATAAGGTAATTTTGCATCCTCTTCTACTAGTTTTCTTAGGGCTTCTGCAATAATATAACCACCAATCTTGTTATCTAATGAACGTCCTACATAATAGTCTCCAATCTCCTCTAATTGAGTGTCAAATGTTATAAGGTTGCCAATTTCAACTCCAGCTTTTAAGACGGCATCTTTGTCTTTAAGACCCATATCAACCCATAATTCCTCAGGATTATAACCCATTGAAGTGTATTCTTTTCGGGTATGAATTGCTGGCCATCCAAAAAGTCCCCGTAATTTCTTGCCGTCATGCGTGTGTATCATTACCGTCTTGGAAGGTGCTATCATATTGTCACTTCCACCGTGTCTTTTAACACGGATCATTCCATCGCTTTCAATATAGGTAATAATCCATGCAATTTCATCACAATGCGCTTCAATTACAACCTTAGGAATCCATCCTACTATATAGTCTTCATTTTTTGATTTTTTCTGAAGCAGTGCATATGTAGTACCATACGCATCAGTTTTTACATTTCCATCTACTAGGGGTCTAACGTAGTCCAACCATATTTTTTGTCCCTCTGTTTCTTGGGCTACTGGAGCGTAAGCATTAAGGTAGTTATAAAGAAACTCCTTATTTTTCTTCAATTGTTTTGTTTTCTTCATTATATTGGTTTAAGCGTTTCATAAATTCTTTAAAGTAATGTTTCAAGTCGCCTTGGGTAAGTGAGAATATCTGCGGCTTGTCCTCCAGTTCATTTGCAATCCATATCTCTCCTCCACTTGGAACATTTCCAGTACGTTCCCAAAATGCGATTGCATATCCGGCGACTTGACAAAAATAATCTTCTATCCACTCGTCCCGTTTGGGCTTTCGACTATTCTTATAGTCTATAATTAAGATTTTGTTTCCAACCATTTCGGAAGCATTATCCAATGTTCCTGCATAACCCCTTCCGGACCATATAAATTTTTCAGCCGCAAGGACTTTAACAACCCTATCAAAGAATTCCGGATGGTGTGTCCAGAACTTCAGAAAGAATTCCCAACCAGCCTTCAACCATGTCTCCCCTGAGGGATCCTCATTGAACTGGTTGACTTCTACATCCGTCTTTGATATGAATATCAATTGGGATAGTCGTTGATTCGGCGTACCTTCGAGTCCTTTGTATAATTCCAAGAGACGGTGCATAACAGTACCTCGATTCATCGATAGATTTGAGATTCTATCAGCCTCTTCATGTCCAATCTTGTCTCGCCATTCGTCTAATCCTGACTGGTCTTTTGTATTTCCAAGAATTGTTGTCATACTTGGATAGGTTCCAAGTACAACTCCATTTGAGGTTACTCTATAGTATCGACGTCCATTGATTTCGACCCGTTCAATAGATTCCATTAAAACATGGAAATTATCCAATTGATAAAATATCCAACTCCTGTTAGGATTCCTGCAAATAAGATGTTTCGTACAACGGCAGTCCATGTAAAGTAATCATTGTCAGGATAGAGTACTACAAGGTATTGCGCACTTCCTGGAATTTTACTTATTTCAGGGTATGAAAGGTCTGAAAGTCCGTACTTAATTAAGATGTCATTGATAGGTCCTAATTGCTGAAACACAATTGATTGTTGTACCAAATCCGGTTGACTTAAAAATTCATTTTGAATTTCTACAACACCGTAGATTCTTCCAATATAATCAACTCTAAGTCCAGATGCGGTCAATTCAGGTTCAACAGCCTTAACAGCTTTATAATATTTACGGGTAATCCATGCCTCTTTAAAGAATCGAGGCCAATATAACAATGCGTCTTTCATAATATGATTTTTATTATATTATATAATTCTTTTAATTTTTGTTTAATTAAAAAAGGGACCGTAAGGTCCCTTTAGTTTTGAGCAGGTCACCGCAAGTACCTTCAATGATAGTTTTAGGAATTACTTCCAAGGTTTCGAATTCTTTTATGTCTTGTTCTGAAAGACTCAACGACTGTTTCATCGTCGCCGCACGCCACTACTTGATACCTTAACGCGAAGCGGTTTTAAACATTGTAAATTTACAGGATAACTAGTTGTTTGAATAAAAGTCAAGTTTGTTAGTTTGCTGAACGTATCCTTTAAAATATTTTTTAAGCGTTCTTAGCTTCAGAAATATGAGTTCTCACATCTTGTGCCAAGGTCTTAATAGTTTGCATTGCTTTACGAACTCTTGTTCCTGCAGCACCATTACTTTTTTCTTCAAATTTAGCAGCGTCTACTCTAATAGAATCAACAGCCTCTACGATTTGATTTAATAAATCTTCCATTGTTATAGTTTTAAAATTCAGATATTATATATTGGTATTAAATAAAGTTTCAAAAACTGGTTGGTTTTCCATCAACTAATACCAAAATAACTGGATTAGCGCTATTTGATGTTATGTATTTAACATAGGCCTTTGGGTTCTTAATGTTATCATACACTTTAATTCTGGTCTCATAATGAACCTCAACTACACTTCCACCCGGAACCTCTGATAGCGGGTTAGTTCGAAATTCTTGTCCGACAAATACTTTATTTTTTTCCATTTGTATTATATTGAAATTGAATGTACTTCTTTAAAATTTGCATTTTTGTAATTATCAGCAGGAGTTACTTCACCTATTTGAAGGTCACCTTCAAAATAGCTTAGGTAAGAACCCCAATATTCGGTCATTTCTCCATACTGTAGCTCATATAGCGCTTCTTGTGTTTCTTCATCGAATGGAGATTCATCAGCCCATCCATCTAGGTTGGCATAGATATATTCCAAAAATTCTTCTTCTGTTTCTCCTTTAAAATCAGGAAACTTCTCACTATCTAATTCTACTGGAGTGTTTGCGTTATGCGATGTATAATACTCCGTTTTTCTAAAATGTTTTTTCATTTATTACTACTTTTCTAATTCTGTTAAATAATTTTTCAAGGTCTTCTACGGAATCTACTGACCATTTTTCGGTCTTTAAGACAAAGAAGCAATCATTATCTCTATCAATTCCAAGACTTGAACGGGCTTCTATTTCTAGGAATTCACAATCATCAGGGTCGGATATACAATTACTATCTTGTGAAAAACGGAATGATGCCTCTTCTAATATTAATCCTTGCTCTTCCATACTATTTCTTTTGTTTCAATTTCATGCTTTTAGGCTCACTAATAATTTTTATGTAAGATACCTTGTCTTTTAGACACCCGGTACAATAAGGTGCATAATACTCGTCATGGTTTGTTTCTACACCTCGATGGGCTTTCCTTGAAACTGTGTAAAGGTCCTTACTTGGAAAATCGTCTAAACAATTAGAACATACTGTGGTTGATACTTCTCTTGCCATATTATTTAAAAGTTTCTTCCATTTTCATATATTGCTTTTACTGTAGGAAATCTTAAAGAGATTCCGCCATTCTGATTGTGTGATTCTTCGAAATACTGAACTGTTATTTGTTTTCCAATAATTTCATTAGGATTCTCGAAGTAATATCTTTTTTGTTCGTGAGAGAACCCACTACCAACTTGAACTCTATAACCTTTGTGCTCAATTACAACATTTCTCATCATCATCTCTTCAACCTCCTTACCGTCAACAATAACTCTATTGACTGCATTCTCGATGTCAACTACAACATATTCTGCATCGTAGAATTGTTTTACCTTAAGTACATCATTACTACGTTTTCCTTGGTATGGTGCATCTTTACGTAGCATAAGTCCTTCCCATCCATTCTCTTTAGCAGTTGTAACATGAATCATTAACATTTGCTCATCTATTAGAACTGTTTGTGGCAAGTAGTCGATGTTCTTAAATTCTTTCTGAAAGAAAAGGTTATCCAATAGAACGTTTCGGACTCCAAATGTTGTTGTACCCTCTTTGTTAATAAACTCTTCCATTGTTAAGAGGTCAAACATATAAAAGAATGGGTTTTCAATTGTATGGTCT
>Ga0209353_10001322_pt1 | contig 14115 bp, 31 predicted proteins | sample LauGreSpBDMM15SD_2_FD_187561 | JGI IMG/M metagenome (GOLD analysis project Ga0209353, IMG submission 187561) | Freshwater lake microbial communities from Lake Michigan, USA - Sp13.BD.MM15.SD (SPAdes) (version 2) | ecosystem: Environmental > Aquatic > Freshwater > Lake | place: Lake Michigan...
AGGCGCGGCATCGAACTCAACTACTTCACCGGCATCGGTATAGGCAGCACCACAGGAAATCTGCAACAGCTTGGAGACACCAGCCGCCGCGTTGACTGCGCTGATCGTCTCGCCCCCAGTTTGAATCAGCATACGTTCTTTGAGTAACTCGTAGTATTTCTTCTGCTGTGGGGTCAACGGCACCTCGCGGGTCATGGTGATGACGGGCGGTAAGTCCAAGCACTGTTCCTTGGTGAACCTAATAGCGGGTTGCAGTGCCTCATGCACAAGTTCAGACGCATTAGCCTTTGGCGCCCACTTGAACTGCGTCACCTTGTTCATCACTGAGTCCCGCCAAGCGCTAAAGAACCGAGGCACGTTGTTGGCGTTAACCAACTTAGCCAAGCCATACGCATCCGCAGGCGACTGCGATGCAGGTGTGCCCGTCATCATCCACAGCAGGGTATCGGGCTTGACGATGGACTGCAACGACTTCCAGCGCCGTGTGGTCACGGTCTTATATGCGTTGGCTTCGTCCACGATAACCAGATCGAACTTGCCGTTGGCGTTGACCTCGTCGGCTATTAAGTTCAAGCCCTCGTAGTTAGTGATGACGAAGTCATAGTTCTGTTGAACCATCTCGATGCGCCTAGCCGCCTGTGGGTGGTGGGCAATGACTGCACTACGGTGGATGATGCTGGCGTTTAAGTCCTGCATCCACGCTGACTGCATGATTGACAAGGGACACAGTATCAAACAGCGACGCACCTCATTGCGTTGCATCAGGTAGTCAGCCGCCCATAGCGCAGACAGTGTCTTGCCCGTGCCGGGTTCGGAGAACACAAACGCCTTGCGGTGTAGTGTGAGGAACGCAGACGTATCAATCTGATGCGCCATCGGCTTGTACTTGCCCGGCCAGTTGTAGCGCCTAATGATAGGCGAGGGGACGTTCTTGACGCCCATGTTCTTCAATACTCTTGCTTCGTCTAAGCCCCAGAAGACCGCAACATCGGCAGAGCCGTCCGAGTAGGACTCAACGACTTGACTGCGTGGAATGATGCTGTACTTCTCTGGGCTTCTGGTTCGTAGTAAGAGTGCTTTGTCTTCGATTATTTCCATTTGCTTCTCTGATGTTATTTGTTGTCGCCTTGATTGGCGCTTCTATTACGTAGTCTTAAGTTACCTGTTGTTGTCTTACCGCCTTTGCGTAGCGGTACTTTGTGGTCGATGTCTTTGCTGGAGCGATCAATACCTTTCTTATCGTACAACTGCCGAGCCTTTTGGCGTTCAAGCTGAGCGTCTGTCTCGCCTGTTTTCTTTTGCAACTTGTATGCGTGTTTGTAATTACGTTTGCCATTTACTTGTGTCATGCTAATGCTCCTTATGAAATTCGCATGATTTAACGGGGCACCATCCGCATAGCGGGGTGCGTGTTGGGTTCCATACATCGGCGTCAATAGATGCCGCAATACGTCCGACTCTCTCGCGGTACTTCCACCATTCGGCATCGGTCTGGTCAACGGTCATGGCGTGCTTGACCATATCGTTCTTCACTACAAAGAGCAACGCTGACTTGATCTCCCGAATGTGGGGGAAGTTGGCGAACACCATGAGCGACATGAGTTTAAGCTGTTCACGATCAGGGTACTTGTTGTTACCCGTCTTGTAGTCAACCACCCATGCGGTCAAGTTGTCGTCGTCCACGATCAGCAAGTCAGCCACGCCTCGAACCCATGCGTTCTTATCGAACCAGCCCGTAGGCTGTAGGTCTTCGGTTAGTGCCATCTGGTACTCGACCAATTTGCGACCGGGCTTTGCCATCAACGCGTCGAGCGTCGACTGAACGAACTCAAATTGTTCGGGCAACGGTTCGCCTTTACTAACATAATCTTCGGCTGCCTTGTGCAACTCCTTGCCGTAGATCACGGCTTGAGTCTCTTTGAAGGGGTACTTCTTGAGAATCTTTACCTCGTGGTAACGGCGGGCGCAGCCCTCGTAGTCTTTAAGGGAACTATGGCTCCAAACAACTTTAGTCATTGAATTTCGCAGTCTCTATTGCTTTGTTTAATCTCTTGGCAAAGCCAGTCACGAATCGCTCACTACGATTTAAGGTGTCGTACCCCATGTCGTCAAGTATTGCGTGGACTAACTCATGCCAGAACGTATCGTTGACATCGGTGGATGCAAACTTCTTGCCTGTCTGTGTGCTTGATAGACCGATCTTGATCTTTTGCTCAGGGTAGTACACCTTGCCCATAAGACCTTTCTCGACCATAGCTTCGACAACCTCGACGCTGTACCACTTGTTGCCTACTCTAATTTTCTTTGGTAGTTGCATGCTTCTCCTATTGTTTTGCTAACCCGTATCTACGGTGTGCGCCACCGTCAGCGTCTAGTGGAATCCCCGGCATATACCGTGGCTCCATAGTCATTTGCGCCAAGACCCAAGTCTTAGCGTCATCAACTTCTGCATCTGGCACAACGGCTATTAGTTCGTCGTGCACTGTGCCTTTGACTGGATATCTCTTTGCTACGCGGAGCATCCCGTCAGTCATCACGCATCTTGCTACGCCTTGCGTGACGTTGTTTGTTATCTTACCTGCATACAGTTTAATCGAGTCTTCGCCGTATGTCCACTGCGCTCTACCCTTGTCGTCTTTGGTACGCTTGAGGTCAGGGTACAGCAGGCTCATGCCAGAGGGCAGAATGATCTGCCCCTTCTTGAAGGTCAAACACTTGTAGGTGTATTCCCTACCACCATACAGACTTGTCTCAATCAACTGCCCAAACATGTTCCACATATCCACCACAGGCGTAGCGGTCGAGCGGTAGATGTCGATGATGCGCTTGGATGCCATGCAGTGAATCAGTAATTCCTTCTCTGTGCATGTGTGTGGAATCTCGCGCATCTTGATGACGTTGTCGTCCCACTCTAAGAAGCGCTCGACGTGCTCTTTAGTAACTCCCAGTTTTTTGGCAAAGGCTATGTCGTACCTGACCGGCGGCGCACCGAGGAATCCCGTAAGTAGTTGCGAAGCGAACGATGCCCAGCCCAAGCCGTACCCGCATCCAAGCAAAGCACTCTTTGCAGATTGACGAAGGTCTGGGTGAGTGTCTTTGGTGAGGTTCGGTATGTTGAACATCTGAGCGCCGAACGCTGCGTAAGGGTCACCACCTGCTTTGAAGATGTGTAGCATCTCTGAGTAATCCGCCAGCCACGCGAGAACTCGCGGTTCAATCTGAGATAAGTCCCCCACGACCAATTGATTTCCTTCGGGAGCCATAACCGCTTTGCGTAGGAACGAGCCACGCTTGAGGTTTTGCATGTTGATGGCCGAGCCTCGACTTGCCGTCCAACGACCCGTCGCCGCACCGTAGTAGGAGAGAGGTACTGGTAGGGAGCCACGTTGACTAATGTCGAGGAATCTCTGAGCCCTTGTACGCTCGGTGGTGGATTTAACCCGAAGGCGTGCTTCACACAGGAGGGCAACGTCTTCACGTTCACCGTTGAGTAACGCTTGGAACATTGCATCGTTCTTAGCCAGCGCAAGTGTTTGCTGGCCGGTAGTTTTACTGACCTTGGTCGGGACAGCCACCCCAAGCGCTTCAAGTAAGGTTGCAAACTTTGGATTCGACGCGAGCGAAGTTTCCTCCACGCCAAGCCTTTGTAGTAATTCATCACGCTTCTCCTTCTCTTCTAGTATGGCGTCGACCAACATGTTGGGGTCAAGGACTAACACGGGTTGCGTGTACATCTTCAAGGTCATGTCGATTAGTCGTAACTCCTTCGATGGATAGGATACAGATAGCCTTTTGAATATTTCTTCGCACAGAAACACATCATGTTTGCAGTACTCAGCGAGTTCTCCTTCGAGCGCGGGGTGTAACTCGTGAACTCCATCAGTTGAATGAACGGCCGTGCCTTTGGCTGGTAGTCCAAAATCGTATGCGAGTTTGGCGAGACTATTACCAACTTCCACGCCACGTAAAGCTCTCGCCATTGACAACGTATCGAAGATGAAACATGGGTGGGTGTTGTATCTCCACTCCATAATGGATACATCGAACTGTGCGTTGTGCGCAAGCACTGCGGTTCGCCCCCAGTCGACTCCAGAAAAGAACTCAGGTAGGTCTCCTCCACTAACCCATCTAATATCGTCTCCGCTTCCGTATACATGGACACAAGCCCCGAACGCAGTGAACTTCTTATCACGGATGTACTCCTCAGTTGTCATTTTTGATAGTGTGTAGTCTTTCTTAGACCATCTAGTTTCGAAATCAATCGTTAGTATTTGATCAAACGGTTTCAATTAAACATCTCCTTGGCTGGCGCATCTTCCATGTTCTTGTCGTTAAAACTGCCCGTGACTTGGCTCAGTATGAACGCGGCTTCCATTTCGTTGCAGTTGAGGGTGAAGACGTTTGCGTGGTGGTCTTCGTGCCCCAGTACCACGACCCCGTGCATCTTGTCGTCCAAGCAACAGTCGACCAAGCCCTTGAAGATTAGGCGCAAGTGGTCGCGCTTCTCCCCTGTCAGTTGGTCAAGTTTCTCCATGAACTCCAAGGCTTCTTTGGTTTGTCCTAGTGTTCGTCTTTGTTCCATTCAAGTAACTCCTTTATGTTGTGCATGTTGTCTTCGTTGATTACAAACGCCAGCCCCTTGGCTTTGCGTATTGCGTCTATCTCCCGCTCTTGTAGGGCGGTTGTCTTACCTTTACCTGCCTTGCACTCGATGCCTACAAATAGACCTCGGTAGCAAGCAATGATGTCAGGGATACCGGCACGCCCCATGCCCGCTTGGTAAGGCGAGAAGTGCCAGATGCCCATAGAGTCAAGTGTCTTCTTGACTGTCTCTTTAACTCGTTTCTCTGGGGTCGCCATGTTTTTCCTTTGGTTGTTAGGCGAGAGGGTAAAGTAGATTCCACGCCCTCTCGGTATTCGTGGTCATCAAAACCGCAATGCAAATGAAGGGTTTGGAGGATAGGGACACTTGCATCGCCTTGAACTGGGTCGCATCTACTAGGCTTACCAGTTCAAGTTTTTTATGTCCCCTATCCCGAAACTTCTTTTAACTTCTGCATGTAATGCCGAGCCTTGCCAGCGTCATCACTGCCTTCTTTGCGCCCTGCTCTTAAACTGTACTTGATGACGTTACCCTTGAGGAACCCGATGAATTCTTCGCGGGTTAAGACTGACTCCATCACATGCCAAGGCTGGATGGGCATATCTTTATAGTGATTACCACTTACTTGTATATCGTCGGCTGTCGTGCCGTTAAATCGTAAGTGCATCTGTGCGTGGTTGGGGATCATAGTAGTGCTTCTCCTTGATTGTTGATGCGTTGTTTAGTAGATTTTTGCGTTACTTTTTCTAACAGCTTTGGGTTTACTCGCTCGAATGGATTCCAGTCGTTCAAGGTTATTTGCGATATTAGTTCTGCGTTCTTCATCAATTGCCTCTTGCGGGACAATGACTTCTTTGGTGGTGAATCTGTGTTCGTTGGCACACTCTCTCCTTCTGGTATACCCAAATGTGGGCGATTTCTTTGTTTGTTTAACGAGCGTCCATGCGCTGCATATGGGACATTTCATTCGTCTTTGCTCAACATGAAAATTGATACGGCAACAATCACTACGACTGCGCCCCCGATGACCATTAACATAACTGCCCACGCGATTGTTTCAAGCATCTTGTTCTCCTATTTCTAAAAGTTTCTCTTGCAATCTACGAATGCGTTGGCGGTTGTAGTCAACAACGCTCATTGCATACTCAAGCGACTTCTCCGCTTGCATCTTGGATATAGTTGCCTCACGCATCTCTATATCAATGATTTCTTGTAGCGTCTTCGGTCGCAACATATCTTTGATGAAAGCAATAATTGTTTCTCGTTTAGTCATGTGTTTTTATCCTTTAAGGCTTGTTCAATGGCTCGGACAAAACTTCCAGTGTTATGTGTTGCTCGTATCAGTTCAGATATTTCCTCATCCGTCAACCCAACCCAAGGTTTCTTGTAGTCTTGGATGTCATCGTCTTCTTCAGTCATGCTTGCCCTCCAACTCTTTAACTCTGTTGGACAAGACACGCACCAACTCAGTTAGCACAGCGACCTCTGCCATTAGTTGCTCTCTTGATGGGTGTTGTGGCATACGCTCAAACACTTCGCGCTCTTCTTGGGATTCAAGTTCGATCTTCATCTTCATAACCACCCCCATATAAATACAGACACAACGCACAAGATTGTGGCGATGGCTGCCAAGATGGGCACATCGCTGTCCGCCTTGTAAGGACCCTCGATGGTCATGTATGTTTCTGTACGCTTTAGTGTGCGTGAGAACAGTTCTGTTGTCTGGTTGTTATCCATGATTAACCTCCAAATATTTTCTTGAGTAAGTCATACAACTCGCGTGCTTGCATGACCGATAGTTTGTCAACAACTCCCTGCGCTGTCCAGTTACGCGTAAGTACTATGGTTGAACGGGATGTGTCTACCTTTTCCTGCGGGGCAATAGCGGCAATGCCTGCGTCTTGCGAGGCTTCTCTACGCTTGACTACCTTGAGAGTGTGCTTGTCTTCTTTGAGCGCCTTTAACGCTGCTGCGGACTTCAAGGGTTGATACTCGTTGCCTATCGCCACCATGCGCTTGGTGTAACCATCCTTGACCACTTGCCCTTGCTTGGATAACTGAGCGCAGATGGAGTTAACTGAACTCTCCTTGAACCCGCGCTTCTCTAGTGCCTCGCACACCTCTGGTGTGGTCTTGTTGGGGTTGTTCTTGATGTAGTTGAAAGTCTCGCGTGTCACGTTATTCGTGGTTCTAAATAGCTGTTTGCCCATAGGCTTCTCCTGTTGTTGTGTAATTTGTTTCTTCTCGTCTTGTTCCCAGTTGTTTAGTGTCTGAGATAAGAACTGTCTGCGCCCGTCTTCAAGGGCAAGGTTTAGTGCCGTTTTAATGTCTGGCATCTGGTTTCTCCTTAGTTGTGTAGTCGTGAAATAACATGCCGTTGTCGGGGTTGCCGACAACAGTCTCTCGTCTCCAATACTTCTTGCCGAGTTTGCTTACTGACCAATGCCCTCTGCGCTGATGCAGTCGTGGGCTTGCGTGTGTTCCTCCTTTCGGGGCAGATGGCAAACCATGTCGCTTGCGCTCTAGCGTAACTGTGCGCCACTCATATAGCGCTGCTTTGCCTTTGCGTTTACGCTTCTCGTTGTTGCCTGCATTGGTAGGTCGGTAGTAGTCAAGTTCCTCCCCTTCCAACAAACCTTCGCTTGCACACGGGATGTACAGCGCTGCCATTTTTATCATGGGGATAACGGAATTTATTAGACTGTCCTTAATAACCTGTGGGAGTGATGGCAACATGCTGACTAACACCAGTGCATCGTTACTTTTGCCTTTCGGGTTGTGTTCTTCAGATGCAGGGGGCACATTGTTGAACTGTTCAGGCTTTGGTTGGAAATGAAGCGTTAACATTTTTATTGATTTGTAAACTATGTTTGCGTTCTTCGGCCCCTCACCGATACCTCCCCACATATGTATCTCGTACAACAAAGAGTCTCGACACTCAAATGTAAAAAGCGCATAGGATTTTTTACCAGCATCAAAGTTAATAACTACAGCCATGTTTTCGAAAGGGTGTTTAAGATCTTTCGTTCGCAACGGTGCCGCATAGTCCCCATGAGCCAACATCCTTTCTTCCATTTTTGTAAGCCTGTCTTGCGTAAAATTGCTCTTGTCAACAAACACCCATGTGTAATGGGCGGCATCGAACGGGCAGTCCTTTGCCATGAACGCGATTGCTTCATTCATATACTTCTCCTTGTGTTAAGCATATCTTGATTCTCACTTTCTGTCAAACACTAGACAAGTTAGTGGTTACTTCCCCGAAGTCCAAGTCCACGCCTATGAAATACAACGAGCGTCCATCTTTCAATTCAACATAGCAAAACGGATGATCGTCAGGATGCGCGGGGTCATCACCGTATGTCGCACCTTGCAGTTCTTCTGCGCCAATATAAACAACATCAACTTGCGTGTCGTAGTCTTTAAAAGATTTTGATGCGGGTACAGCCAAGCCTTCTTCGGCAAGGTCATCGCGCATTCGTATTGAGTTATCAATCATCTACTTCTCCTTCGTTGTTAAACATTACATACTCATCTGGGTCTCGCTCTCGGAGTTCTTCTAACTCTTGCAAGTATCGGTTGATCTCGATACGCAAATACTCAGGCAAGCTCTCGTACATAGCCTCGTGCTCGCCATCGTGCCATTGAAAAGCCAATAGGCATTTAGTTATTTTCATACTGTTTCCTCCTTGTATAAATTGATCGTTGGTCTGTCTTTAGTCTCGCCCTCGTATACATCGTCTATGTTTTCATAGACAACGACACACTCTTGCGTGATGCCTATCACGCGCCCATCCTCTAGGTGTAGCACATAGAAGTCGGGATACTCTTGCTCTATCTTGGTTATGAAACTCATACTTCTTCTCCTTTTTAAAAACTTGTGCCTTGACCTTTGCAGTCAGGGCAATACTGATATACAGGAACAATCCCGCCACTATCATCGATATCTAGTCCTTGGTCAGTCCAATATGCTTGGCAATCCTCGCACCCGTGTGTCTCGTTCCAGATAGACTCTGCTTCTTTTTCTACTTCTTCTAATGCTTTATCAAACCGCTTGCGAAATTCTGTTGGCTCTTCCTCTAATTGGTTGGCTTTAACTTCAATATCGTCTGTGCCATAGTCAACGCCCTCAACAATACTGCCGACAGTAAAAGACACAACTAACTCGCCTCGCTCATCCATGTTTTTCCATGTGCCTAACATAGATAAATCATCACCGCCTAAAGTTTTTTGTTCTATTTGCTCATGGTAATCATCAAAACAAGTGCCAGAAACCTTTGTGTATTCAAGGGTAACGCTAAGATATGCGCCACACGAAGTGTATTTATAAACTTGTCGATAAAGTTCTGCGGGACTCTCGGCATCCGAAAATGCCTCAATAAAATATTGATTGCTTAATTGGTCTAAATCATATTCATTTGGGTTCATGCTTCTTCTCCTTCTGGGTAATGTAGTTGGCTTGCAAGTTCTTCTAGTTTGGAATCGTACGAGTTATACATAATCCAATCAATAAGATATGCAATTTCTGAGTCATTGAACCACTCGCGTAGTCTTTCGTTTTGTCTATGCGTTAGCGCCATTTGTCTCTCCTGTAAAAATGCGTTTCTTAAATACTTCTTGCTCTGGTGTGTATTGGAAGTACTGCCCCTGTGTCATGTCATACACAACCACTGCTATCTGGTCTGGCCTATCTCCCCAATCAAAGAAGTTAAAGTCGTAGTCGTCTGTGCCATACCACCAGTCCCCGTCTCGCAATATCTCCTCTCTGTTTAGTTTAAAAAGTAAGTCGCACACACGCGACAAGCGTTCTTCTTTAGTCATAGTTTCCTCTCTACTATGGGTTCAACGATGGTGAAAATCGTATCAAGAATCCCGCCATCTGACACTTCTTCTGCGGGCGGTGTTGTGTCGGGGTGTATGAGTTTGTAAATCTCAACGATTGCTTTGAGTAGTTCTTCTTTCGTAGGTGTCTCCTCATCGGTTATGACAATGGTTCGCAAGCCCGATGCTTGCATCCCTGCTAATAATTCATTTATATCTAAGTCACTCATTTGCTTTCCTCTTTCTTTAATGCCCAGTCAATAAAACTTTCCACACAATCATCAACCCAACATGAGTTAGCGTCGAACGCTATACCCATCGTCTCGCAAGCCTCGGCTATCTCTTGCACCTTCTGCGTGGCTTCTGGGCTGTTGGGGTCTTTGATGTTCTCAAACTCGAACGATACGATTACTTTCATTTGCTTTCTCCTTTGGTTTAAAAAATGCAGGGAGGATTCTCCCCGCGACTAACACTGGTCACCCGTCAAGTTACAGCATGGCTGGCAACAGAGGGCGCACTGGCTCTTCCATCTTGGGATACCAGTCGATGTAGTAACACATCACCTCCGCCACTACAGACGCAGACTTGCCGTCACGCACGAAGTCGTGCAGTGTGGCTAGGTCACAGTCAAGCAGTGCCTTGTAGATGTCCTGCTCATAACTCACTAGGTCGTCTATCTTGGTGTGGCGTGTGGCTATGGGCGACATCTCGTTGAACACCGTGTTGATGAATGTGACAGGGAATGTATCAAGGTACGACTCGACAAGGTCGACATCACACTCAATCAACGCCTCGCACATATCTCGCATAGTCACGGCATCCTCATGGTCATCGTCCTGCCACTCTGCGCTGTGCGCTGACACAAACTTGTTGCTCAATGGCTTACTAGCGAATGAGTTGTTCCATGTATCCATCTCATACTCGTCGTCCAAGTAGTTGTCGTATGCACTGTTGTATCTGGCATAGGCGTGCTTGGTGTTGGTGTAGTAGTGGGGGATAAGAGTCGCAGGCTTCCACGCATAGGTGTTGCTGAACCATAGCCCATCGTGCTCGATGCCTTGGTCATAGTTGACATGAGACATGCGACCATCACCATCCATGAACACGAAGCGGTTGTCACCGATGAAGTCGGCAAGCATAGTCAAGAACCCCTTGGTATGTATCAGGTTAGGTGCGTCATGCACCGCCTCCTTGAGATAGTCGTTGATGAAGTGCCAAGTATCTGACTTAGTCTTGTCGGCAGCATTGCCTGTATGCAAGACGCCGTTGTGCATCATTGCGACATAGCCTGTGACGACATCGTATGGATGGCAGTTGAGCATATCGGTATCGCCATGCGTAGTCCAACGAAAGTGCAGAGCAATCTCGCGGGCATCGGTGGGTAACTTCTTGATGAACGCATGGGCATCGTTGACATTCTTAGGCAATGTCTTGACGACCTTCAACCCCTTGGAGGTTGAATACATAACACCAATACCATCGGGGTTGATTGAATAGATTTCGCTGAGCATGCCCGTGGTGTCGAGTAATGTTGAGCGAACCTTAGATGACTGACCTGTGATGATTAAACACATATTAAATACTCCTGATGATTATTGAATTAAACTGACTCGACTGTGTCACGGCATTGCGACTCAGCAGTAACCTTGGTGTTGCGCCTACGCACGCCATACCAATCGGCAAGGTTGGGATACAGACTCGATACAGTCTTCAACCACTTGATGAAACTGGGCTGGTTCAAGTCACGCCACGATGCAACACGACAGAAGTTGACACACGCATGGGTGAACTCAATCTGCGCCAACATACGAGGCTTGAGGAGAGACGCACGGAAGATACGCAACTCAACAGTGTCATACTCGCCGTGGTATGCAGACAACCCAGTCAAACGCTTGGACTCTTTGTAACTGAGGTTCTGTAGGTTGACCATACGGAAGCGCTCGTGTGACTTGTCCTTGACTGCCTTCTTGGGGTTGACGAGGATGGACTGATGCTCAGACGCACAGTAACTGCGGGCTTGGTCATCGGTGTTGGGATGGCGACCTGCAATCTTGCGTATGAAGTCGACATTGGTCTCGCTGTTGATGAGCATGAGGAACTTACCCAATGTCATCTGCGTGAACGCATGAGAGTCGATGTGCACATGAAGACCGCAACGCTTGGTGTCCCACGCACGATAGTACGCCTTGGCATCCCAACCCTTGAAGCGCTTGATGTGCTCGGCAAGACCACGAGGAGCAGTCACAATCTCCAAGCCATACGAGCCAAGCGAGCCGTCAGACTTACACACGCAATACTCCTCACCGAGTTGGTCACGCACATCACTGACTGCATCGTTGACTGAGCAACCCTCCTTGGTCTCCATCTCGAACTCGATACCCATGAGGAACTCACCATGCGGAGAAGAGTTGATGGTAGTGTCCTTGCTGAGATAGTTGAGCACATTGGTGCTGTAAGACATGAGAGAGTCTTTGTCTTGGTTGTCGTCCTCGTCTTCGTCCTCGTCTTCTTCTTCATACGAGTAGTAGCAACCATCGCTCTCGTGGTAATACGCATCGTCTCGTGACCAATACTCATCACGATTCTCGATATACACAGCGTCTTCCTCGAAGCAAGTGCGACACCATGCGTCTTGACATGAGTTGACAGTGTGTGTCTCGCTGTCATACTCAAGGTGACCGCAGTCACACTCGGTAATAGATAACTCAAGCGATGTGTCCCCCTTGATGGCTTGCAACAACGCCACTTGGTCAACACCAGCGCGATCCTTGCAGTCATCCATGAGGAACTGCTCGACTGGGACAGTGTCGTCATTCTTGATTGCAAGGGCGACTAACTTGCCGAGGTCACGATACAAGTTGCGGGCTCGCAAGAAGTGTTGCGGATAGACAGTAGTGCCGTGCCACTGGAAATACTGAGGCTTGGTGTCAGTGTTGTCGAGCGCATTGACCAAGCGTGAGTAGACAGCGTTTGAGTTACTGTTACCACACACCTGATAGAACGCAAACAGCATATCTTTGAACATCACACGACCATGTGTCTTGATGATGCCACGCTGATACGCAGTCATTGGTTCTGCGTGCACCTCAGTCACAGTGTCCATGCAATCGAGCGCTTCTTGGATAGACCTAGCACCGATGATTGCACGAGAGCGCACATCGTAGTTACGCGAGTAACGAGATGTCTGGAACATAGCCTCAGTGAAGATGCCATGCTGAACACCTGCGTGGATGGTAGCGACGGCATACTTAGTACCGATTTGACCAATGACTGCGCGACAGAACGCTAAGTTGCTGTCACGATAAGTAACAAAGAATAATTTCATTTTGATTCTCCTGATTGAATGAGTGGGGAGAAACCTCCCCGATGAATGGGATACGCTAGTCCCTGTTGTTATGCGTTTGCTGTCTCCTATCGTTTGATTTCAAGTAAGAAAAAGTTAATGCTTGGATGCTTCTTTTGCATCCGCTTGATGCGTGCGTGCGCCTTGGCTGGTGTGTCATACAAACCAAACGCATACACATTGCCTGACATAGACATACCTATTACTGTGAGTTTCATACTGTCTCCTTGTTGCGGTTATTGATTGCGACGAGCGCCTCACTAGCACAGGCATCCCATGCGTATCCGCTTATGAAAGCGTTGTCAGGTAGCGGGTTGGCTTTAATCACTGACTCTGCATACTTAGCGATAGCCTCGATGATGAAGGCTTGCATGAGCACGCCTTGTTTGCTGTATGTCATCATGTGTGTGACGAGTTGTATGTTTGTCTTCTGTTTCATATGTCCTCCTCAATTTGTTCGTCTGTATCTGCTTGGGTGTAGAAACTTAAAAACTTCGGGTCATATTTGGATAGCACTTCGTCTTTGCATTTGAAGCAGACTCGTGCAAGCGGTATGCCCTGACCATCGTTTTCCCACCATGAATCTTCTTTTGTGTGATCGCATTTCATTTGATTTCTCCGTCTTGAATGTATGAGGGGCAGGTCTTGGCTATGTTGCGTGCGCTTGTGTCGCTCGCTTTGTTTTCTTTCTTGCACATAGAGTAAGGAACAACCACTTGCTTAGTTACTCTGCATATAAGTTGGGTGCGGTAATACCCATCGTGGCGTGAGTTCTCACAATTTCTACATGATTTCATTTGCTTTCTCCTTTGTTTAAGCGTTACGAATTTCTTGTGCGTAGTCATAGCGTGTCTGCACTGCATCGGCTATGTCTTTGAACGCCTTGTCACAGTCCCCGTCTGCTTCTGACCAGTACTCAAGAATGTCCCCGTCTTCCCATGCTTCTGCGACATAGTCCCAACCCCCCTTCTCGTAATGGTTGAGGGCGTAACCCCTGATGTAGTTAATAAACTCTTGCTCGTTCATATTTCTCATGCTGTCTCTCCTCGGTTAGCCCACTTGCGGTAGGCGGTTACGAACAGGTCACCGAACGCGCCCTCGATCTTGCGTTGGTTGCTCAGGTCAGCGATCGTGTACGCCCTTGCCAAGGCAGTAGCGAAACCACCCTCGTTTGGCAGATAGTGCACGGCTATCTCATGTAGTTGCTCTTGCGTTAATGTCATTTGATTTCTCCTTCAGTTGTTGTTTAAGAATACGCATCCAATCAATGCGTGTTAAGAACCACCTATACAGTGGCGTGTTGCAGTCCTGACAGAGCAAGACTTCGTTATCACCCTTCTTCATTTGATGT
>Ga0209353_10001324_pt1 | contig 14113 bp, 15 predicted proteins | sample LauGreSpBDMM15SD_2_FD_187561 | JGI IMG/M metagenome (GOLD analysis project Ga0209353, IMG submission 187561) | Freshwater lake microbial communities from Lake Michigan, USA - Sp13.BD.MM15.SD (SPAdes) (version 2) | ecosystem: Environmental > Aquatic > Freshwater > Lake | place: Lake Michigan...
TTACAGATTCAATAGAAGTATATATAAAGAGACAGCTTTTGATAAACTGATTGATAGAATGATGCAATCTAAACCAAGCCCTTATAAGTCCTTTAATATAACAACTTAACCTAAATATGAAGTTCTAAAAAAAATATAAATTTGAAATCTATATATATATCTAACTAAAATAATTAAATTATGAAAAAAATCTTTGTTTTAATTGTATTAATAAGCTTTGGTTTTATTACACATGCTGCTCATATTAGTAGGGTAAAGTGTAATAATATGAATAATTCATCTGGTAGTGCTAATAATGAAAATTTTAGAGCTTTAACACTTATCAATTTTTTTATGGGTTATTCAGAGACCTTTGAAATAGAAATGAATTGGAATGGAATGTCATATATACCAGATAGGGTTCGATTATGGATTGATTTAAACGATAATAATATAGAAGAGATAAGTGAATATAATTTTGTTAGCACAGGTATTACTGCTACTTCTGGAACTAAAGTAGTGTTTAATTTTAATTTTAATATACCATTCAATTCAAATACGAATGTTATTAAACAGATGAAAATTAGTATGACTACTAGATCGGGTAGTAATTATCTTATAAATAACTCTGAATTATATAGTATAATTTTTAGAAAAGTTGATTTCCCACATATAACTAAAAACAGTTGTCAAAGTAAAACTATAAATGATCCTAATCCTGATTTTTTAGTGAATTTTTCACTTGATTCGAAAACGGATCCCAAGGTTAGTTTTAATTATGTAAAAGGTACAATATTACCCGGATTATTATCTGTAAAAAGGGAGAACATCGGAGTTGTTCCTAAAAAAGTACGTGTTTATATAGATTTTGACAAAAATGGTACATATAGTAATCTTGAAAAGATTTATGATCGTGAAATTCCAGTTTGGCCAAACAATATATTTAACAGTAGCGAAGTGTATGAAATTATTGTTCCAACAAGTAAGTCAGTTACATTAAATTCAGCATATAAACTAAAAGTTGAAGTTGTTGGTGCTGATGGTGCTGGAGAAGGGCATGTATACTCGCTATTTTTCAAATCTTCATACGCAAGAACTAGTGAAGAATCTCAATCTGATGTTGAACAAACAAATAATTCAAGTCAATATGAAGAAAACGTAGACGATGTTTTAATATATCCAAATCCGGCTAATGATAATTTTTCTATAAAATATTTTTCAAATGAAAATTATGAAATTAATATAAATTTAATATCAGAAACAGGACAATCAAGATTTCAAAAAGATTATAATGTTTTTAAGGGAAATAATATAATAAATATTTCTACAGAAAGTTTACCTAAAGGGGTTTATATTGTTGAAATAATTGGTAATAACGGAGTGAAAGTACATAAGAAAATGGTAATTCAATAATGAATAATTTTAACTATTGTGTCGGGATTAGCTGACACAATAGTTAAATCCATGCTCTTCGAGTTTCCCTGGCTAGTGCGCGAGCAATGTCGTTAAGTTAAGGAAAAAAATATTGTTGTATTGGTTTAAATTGCGTATTTTTATATCGTAATCTTTGAGACAAAGGTTACAAATTCTAATACGGCTCTTTATTTAGAAGAGCTTTTAAAAAAAATATCTAATCATCTTGTAGATGAAGGCTTTATGTCTTCACATCGCGTTTCTGACAAAGATTTTTCTAGAGACCTAAAGCTTCCATTTAAAGATTTGTTTTTTATTATTTTAGGGTTATCTAGAAGTAGCTTACAAACCGAAATTGATAGATTTTACAAACAAATTTCTGAGTTCAAAAAACAAACATTATCATTATCTAAAAGTGCTTTTAGTCAAGCAAGAAGCAAGTTCTCCCCCAATGGATTAAGTCTGCAGTTTGTCTGGCGCAAGTCATGCGCTTTTGCAGTGTATGTGCCCAAGTATCATTTAAGTCTTCAGATTTGCGTTATTCATTTTTTAATTCCGAAGAATATTTATACAGTAGTGCAAAAAACGATACAGGAATGAAAGATGATTTGATTGAAATCTTATATATTGACTAATAATCACTCAAGTCTGTAGACTTTAATCATGGTAGGACCAAGTCTTCGCAAAAGCTCAAGACTTGATCCAGCGATGAGAAGACTTAAACTATTGGGAAAAACCTTGATATGATCTTCACATCGGTTGTGGGAGAAGAACTCCTACAACCTCGATAAAACCTCCCTTTTTAAAATTTAAACAAATATTATTTTATATTTACCCCAATCTCAAACTTGACACAACCAACAACCCGAATTCAATGACTAAAACTGCCATATTCCCAGGTTCTTTTGATCCTTTTACCAAAGGTCACGAAAATATTGTTATGAGAGGTACGCAATTGTTTGACAAAGTCATTGTTGCTATTGGTAACAACTCGACCAAAAAAAGGCATTTCCCCATTGAAATGATGGAAGAAAAAATTAGGGAGACTTTCAAAAATCATCCAACAGTGGTGGTCATGAATTTCAAAGGCTTGACGTCTAATTTTGCCAAAGACATGAATGCCAATTTTCTTTTGAGGGGATTAAGAAATACGACTGACTTTGAATATGAAAATACCATCGCACAGGTAAATGCGCATTTAAATGAAAAACTCGAAACTGTTTTTTTAATTACCACACCTGCTCTGGCCTATATCAGTTCTTCGATTGTGCGCGAATTGCATCAATTTGGCGGCGATGTAAAGCCATTTTTACCTTATGACTTATAAGCATTTAAAGGATTTAAACCCTTCCCAAATAACGAATCTCACCAAAACTGTATTGGTGCAATTTATTGGCATGCAGGTGCAACACTACTAACCTTCCGTGTACATCAACCCCTTGAATAATGCCTTCAAAAACTACTTCATCGACACAGAAAAGGGCTTTTTCATATAGCAAATACAAATGAGTAATGTATTCATCTGTTAGATTTTTGTTGTTTTTTAACGCCAAATAGCGACTTTCTATACGAGAACACAACTTATTCAACACTTCATTTTTATCTACTGGCGCATGTAAATATTCCGTTAAAGACGTCGCTTTTGTTTGCTTAAAATTGGTTTGATTTACATTGATTCCTATCCCAATAATGGCATTTTCAAACTGGTTTTTCTTGATGGTATTCTCCATCAGAATTCCACATATTTTCTTATCCACTCCGTTTACCGACACAATCATGTCATTGGGCCATTTAATTTTCACTTTTTGTGGAAGATATTCATTCAAGACATCAAAAATACCAAGTGAAACTGCTATATTTAACCCGAAAGGAAACTGAACTGGTACAAAAAAGGGTTTATACAGCAATGAAAGTGTAAGGTTATCACCAGGATTAGCCTCCCAAACATTTCCGCGTTGTCCTCTTCCTCCCAACTGGTGGTCGGTAATGACAATAGCACCCTCAAAAACAGTCGCCTGCTTGGATAATTCAGCCAATACATCATTGGTGGATTGGCATTCTTTCAGGTAAATAATTTGATTACCTGTAAATAAGGTATTGGATGTGATATTGTACAAGATTTTACTACTTTTGTAAATTCAAAAATAAAGAAAATGGCTCAAAAGAAAAAGAATAAAGTTGATTCTGCATTGTTAAGCGAAATAGTAGTGAAGGGTATGCAAGAGAAAAAGGCAGAAGACATTGTCGTAATTGACCTTCGTGCTGTACCCAATGCTATTACCGATTTTTTTGTGATTTGTTCCGTAAATTCTGACTCTCAAGCGGATGCAGTTGAAAATTCAGTAGAAGCAGAAGTATACAAAACATTGAATATGGATCCAATTTTCAAAGAAGGAAAAGAAAATAAAGAATGGATATTGGTAGATTATTTTGATGTGGTCGTACATGTCTTCAGGAAAAGCAGAAGGGAATTTTTCAAACTTGAAAAACTTTGGGGTGATGGTGTCATCAAAGAAATTCCAAATTTAATTTAATCCTATTCAAAAATTTCTTTCAATTTAGCAGTTGATGACTTAAAAAAATAAAATTATGGCTGAAGAAACAGAAGATCATAAAAAGAAAAATTTAATGCCTAAAACTCCTCCTAAAGGAAGTATTCAAACTTGGTTAATTATTGGTTTGGTATTGGTAGTATTTGGAATTACCTATTTCAACAAAACAACCTCCACCGTAATCACCACTCAAAAAAACTTTCATGAAATGATGCGCGCACACGATGTGAAAAAAATCGTGATTGTAGGCGACAAAGTGGAAGTTACCTTGAAACCTGAAGCGTTAAAAAATGCGAAGTATAAGGATAAATTTTCTTCCAGAGGTGAGTATGGAACCAACCAGGGACCACATTTTGAATTTGCTATTGGCAAACCAGAATATTTCCAAGATGAATTGAAAGAACTTGAAAAAGAAATTGCAACAGCTGAAAAAGCGCCGATTGACGAAGTGGAAGTTACCATTGACAACAACCGTCAGGATTTCAGTACCTGGTTTTTCAACTGGGGATTCCTGATTTTACTGATAGCCGGTTTTTGGTTCATGATGCGCAAAATGACTGGCGGAGGCGCTGGTGGGGCATTGTTTAATATCGGAAAATCCAAAGCTTCTTTGATAGATGTTGACGGCAAAGTAAAAACCACTTTTGCAGATGTTGCAGGTTTAGAAGAAGCCAAAGAAGAAATCAAAGAAATTGTAGACTTCCTTAAAACCCCTACCAAATTCACCAACCTTGGTGGTAAAATCCCTAAAGGGGCCTTGTTGGTTGGCGGTCCAGGAACAGGAAAAACTTTGTTGGCAAGAGCTGTTGCAGGAGAAGCTGGCGTACCATTTTTCTCTTTGTCAGGATCTGACTTTGTAGAAATGTTTGTGGGTGTAGGTGCGGCACGTGTGCGTGACTTGTTCAAACAAGCCAAAGAAAAAGCTCCTTGTATCATCTTTATTGATGAGATTGACGCCGTAGGTCGTTCAAGAGGAAAAGGCGGCATGCCTGGTTCTAATGACGAAAGAGAAAATACCTTAAACTCCTTGTTGGTTGAAATGGATGGTTTTGCAACAGATTCAGGAATCATTATTCTTGCTGCAACCAACCGTCCTGATGTACTTGATCCTGCCTTGTTAAGACCAGGTCGTTTCGACAGGGTAATCAGTATCGACAAACCAGATGTGATTGGAAGAGAGGCCATTTTCAATGTGCATTTGAAGAAAATCAAATTGGCACCGGATGTTGATCCTAAGAAATTAGCGGCTCAAACTCCAGGCTTTGCGGGTGCTGAAATTGCCAATGTTTGTAACGAAGCAGCTTTGATTGCTGCCAGAAAAAACAAACAAGCGGTAGAATTAAGTGACTTCAATGACGCTGTTGACAGGGTGATTGGAGGTCTTGAAAAGAAAAATAAAATCATTTCTCCTAACGAGAAAAAAATTGTGGCTTACCATGAAGCGGGTCACGCAGTAGCAGGTTGGTTTTTGGAATACGCAGACCCATTGGTTAAAGTGAGTATTGTTCCAAGAGGCGTTGCCGCCTTGGGTTACGCGCAATATTTACCGAAAGAACAATTCTTGTACACCATCGAACAACTTACAGATGAGATGTGTATGACATTGGGTGGGCGTGCAGCCGAAGAAATCGTTTTTGGTAAAATCTCTACCGGTGCCCTGAGTGATTTAGAAAGAATTACCAAATTGGCTTACAGCATGGTAACGGTATATGGTTTGAATGAAAAAATCGGTAATGTATCTTTTTACGATTCAAAACAATCTGATTATTCCTTCACCAAACCATATTCTGAAGATACGGCTAAGACCATTGACAGTGAAGTGAGAAGAATTATTGCTGAGGCATACTCCAGAACCAAAGAATTACTTCTTAAACACAAAGACCAGTTGGAAATTTTAGCGCAGGAACTATTGGCTAAAGAAATTTTATTCCAATCTGATTTAGAGAAATTGATAGGCAAACGACCATTTACTTCTCAAACAACTTATGAAGAATATACAAGTGGTCAGTTAGAAAAAAATATTGCTGAACGTCAATCCGCACAACGCGAGCTTGAAGCCAAAGAAGAAGCGGAGATTGCTGAAAAAAACAACAGTTCGATAGAACAAAAAACAGCAGAAACTGCACCAGAAAACACGGAAAATTAAGTTTAGAGTTTAGAGTCAAAAAACTCCAAACTGAAAACTCTAAACTGAAAACTTCAATAAAATGAATCATTTAAAAACCAAAGACATCATTATAGGTAAAGTAAAACAGGCACTTAGCTCACCAACTAACGTGCCTGTAAGTTTACCTGACCAGGAGTCAGCGATATATCCCGATCTTGGTGATGATTTAGAAATGGCTTTTGCTGAAAGATTTTTGGTCGTAAAAGGCCAATTTTTCTTTTGTATTGACCATAATGAATTGGTGGAACAAATAGAAAAATTTACTGCTTCCAGAAAAGTGAAAAACATTTTTGTTTGGGAAAAAAACTTACTGACAGTGCTTGATAAATCGGCTATCAGGTTTAAAGCCAAAGAAGAAGAATTCATCAATTGTGAAGTGGGAATTACCACCTGCGAATCATTGGTCGCAAGAACCGGAAGTATATTGGTCTCTTCAAAAACACTGTCGGGTAGAAGGTTAACGGTATTCCCTCCTATCCATATTGTAGTCGCTTATACTTCCCAAATTGTAGCCGAAATCAAAGATGGTTTTGCGTTGATAAAAGACAAATACAGCACTTCTTCCATGCCTTCCATGATTTCATTGGTTACAGGACCAAGTAGAACAGCTGATATTGAAAAAACCTTGGTCCTTGGAGCACATGGTCCAAGAGAATTAATTTTATTCTTAATCGATGATTCCATCAATTGATAAATTACCAGAAGGCAAAAAACTTTACTTTGCTTCCGACTTTCACCTTGGAACTCCCAGCCAAGAGCAAAGTTTACAAAGGGAAAAAAAAATCGTAAGGTGGCTTGATGAAATCAAAGACCACACTGCTGCATTGTTTCTGGTGGGTGATATTTTTGATTTTTGGTTTGAATACAAACACAGCATTCCCAAAGGATTTATCAGGTTTCAGGGCAAAATTGCAGCATTTACAGATGCAGGAATTCCCGTATATTTTTTTAGTGGCAACCACGACATGTGGATGTTTGATTATTTTACCAAAGAACTAAATGTGCCAATATTCCATCATCCCCAACGTTTTAAGGTTGGAGATCATTGGTTTTATGTAGGACATGGGGATGGATTAGGACCCAAAGATTACACGTATAAATTACTCAAAATACTTTTTAGAAGTCCAATTTGCCAATGGTTATTTGCTCGGATACACCCTAATTTTGGAATTGGGATCGCAGATGCATGGTCTAAGAGAAGCAGAATTACCAACTCCATCAAAGATGATGTTTTTTTAGGAGAGGAGGAATGGCTATTGGTATATGCCAAAGCAATGCAATTGAAACAAAATAACCAGTTTTATATTTTTGGTCATCGGCATTTACCTCTTGACGTTCAAGTTGACGAAGACAGCAAATATATCAATTTGGGAGAATGGGTCAACAACTATACGTATGCCGTTTATGATGGCAAAACACTAAACTTACAAACCTTTGAAAACTAGTTTATTTACCATATTTTTTATCCTTTTTTGCAGCAGCTATATTGCTGCCCAGGAACTTACTATCGTATCTACAGTCACCATCAAAGAAGCCAGCAAAGTTACCGCTGACCGCTATTACAATTTATATGTGGTAGATCAACATGAAAACATTCAAAAATACGACAAGGAAGGTAAATTTTTACTTACGTATTCTCCCTCTAAACCTGGAGAGATTACATTAATCGAAGCCTGGAATTCTATCATAATTTTTGCCTTCTATAAAGACTTTCAGGAATTTGTACTGCTCAATCGTTTTTTAGTGGCAATGCCCAATTACAAAATAGACCAGGAGGCAATTGGCTTTGCCAGAATGGCAACGATTGCTGCAGACAACCAATTATGGGTAATGGATGATGTTGATTTTTCGCTCAAAAAATATGACTTGGAAGCACAAAAAACCACCCTGAAAACACCGCTGGAACTGATCCTTAAAGCCAAAGATTACCATATCAATTTCATGAGAGAATACCAAAACTTACTGTATATCAACGACAAAAACTCGGGAATACTCGTGTTTGATAACATGGGAAATTTCAAAAAGAAAATCGCCCTTACAGCAATTGGATCCTTTAACTTTATCAACGAGGAACTGTACTACTTGAAAAATAACAAAATATATTTTTTTAATGTATATACTTTTGAAGAACGAAGTATTAACTTACCTGAAGGAATAAACGTGACTAACGTCATAGTTTCTCCTGACAATATTTATTTATTTAGTGGTTCTAATTTATTGATATGCAAATGAAAAATATAATAATTGTATTCCTACTTTTAGGATTGTATTCTTGTGTTGAACCAACCCAGACACAGGAAACTAAAATGCCTAATATCGAACTTTCGGAAAAGACAAAAGAAGATACCGTCATGAGTACCACCGAAAGTTTAAAGCTAACTTACAAGGAACGCATTGCGCCATCAAACAAAGAAAACTTAAATGCAGTAGACAGTGTGTTGATAGAAATGCTCACCAAAATTCCAGAAATCAACAATTACAGTAAAATACTAGATTCCATAAGTAAAGGGAAATCAAGGTTGGTCTATAAAACAGTAGAAGTACCGTCTGCCGATAGCCCGTATTATTTTATCAAAGTCATTGAAAAAAGTCCTTCGGATCAAAAAGTTAAATTTCAGTTTTACGTCAATCCAACGGATTTTGCCATCAAAATTTACGATCCTACAGAAGACATTTTGATGGATTTGGATTTCTGGCAAAAAACCAATCATGGGGATTAAGTTGTCAGTTTACAGTAATCAGTTTACAGTTTTTCGTTTATAAGCTAAGATAAGAATTCAATAAACTGAAAATCAATACCATGAAACGGAGACTTTTTATAGAAACCTTCCTTACTGCTTCAGGAACCATGATTTCATTAAGTGCCTTTAAGTCTGCCATAGAAACACAAAAATCCGATGACCTTTTAATGCCCGCCTTATTTGTTGGGCATGGCAGTCCGATGAATGCCATCGAGCAAAATGAATTCAGTAAAACCTGGAAAGAAGAAGCCGTAAAGTTACCACATCCCAAAGCCATTTTGTGCATATCAGCGCATTGGTACACTCGAGGCACTTATGTGGCCATTACGCCAAAACCAGAAACCATTCATGACTTTGGCGGTTTCCCAAAAGCATTGTTTGAGGTACAATATCCAGCACCCGGAGCACCTGACCTGGCACATTTTACCAAAAAAATAATTACTTCTGCTACTGTTCAGGAAGACAATGAATGGGGTTTGGACCATGGAACCTGGTCGGTTTTAGCTCAAATGTATCCCATGGCTGACATCCCGGTGTACCAATTGAGTGTTGATTATACCAAACCAGCCGAATACCATTATCAAGTAGGCAAAGAACTTTTAGACCTTCGAAAAAAAGGCGTTTTGGTCATAGGAAGTGGCAATATTGTCCACAATCTTGGAATAATCAATTTTAACCAGCCAAATACGGCTTATGATTGGACCATAGAATTTGACGAAAAAATCAAACGTTTAATCATCGAAGGAAATCATCAGGCCATTATCGATTACAAATCATTGGGGAAAGCAGCGACTTTAGCTGTTCCAAGCAATGACCATTATTTACCCTTGCTGTATACTTTGGGGCTTCAGCAAAAAAATGAAACGATTGGCTTTTTCAACGAAAAAAGTATGATGGGTTCTATTTCAATGAGATCGGTAAAAATTAGTCAATAAAAGAATAAAATTATCAATGTAATCAGCTATAAAAGTTAGTATAGATTTGCTAATGCAATATAATTGTGATAAGTTTATTTTATAAGCAGTTTTCTTTGAAGGCGAATCGCCGAATCAACATACTTTAAAATTTTATGGATATTTTCATTATTGAGGACGAACCAATGGCGTCTAAATTATTGACACGACTAATCAAAGATGCAGCTCCTGACATGAACATTGTTGGTACTACTGACAATGTAGTTTCAGCCATTAAATGGTTTCAAGAAAACAAACACCCAGACTTAATATTTAGTGATATAGAATTGTTAGATGGACAAAGCTTCGAAATATTCAATTCCATAGAAATTTCTTCCCCAGTAATTTTCACTACCGCCTACCACGATTTTGCGCTTAAAGCATTCAAAGTAAACAGCATTGATTATTTGTTAAAACCTTTAAACAAGGTTGATATCAAAAAAGCCTTAGACAAATATAAAGTGTTGAAAGACAAAATGAGTACTGGTAATAACAATGCAGGAGAGGTACTCAAAGGATTGATCAACGACTTGAAATCAGAAAAGAAAACCTATAAATCAAGATTTTTAGTGAAGATGGGAGACCGTTTGGTTTCACTTACCAACGATCAAATTGCTTATTTTTATTCTGAAGACAAATTGGTATTTGTTCAAACCATTGAAAACAAAAAATATCCTGTTGATTTTTCTTTGGATGAACTGGAAAATACTATTGACCCAAGTAGTTTTTTCAGGTTAAACCGTCAATTTATTTCCAACATCAATTCCATTGTTTCTATTCACAATTACTTCAATGGAAAATTAAAACTTACCCTCAAACCAAGTATTGAAAAAGAAATATTGGTAAGCAGGGAAAAGGCTTCCAGTTTTAAAGATTGGCTTGACAGATAGCATTAATTGCCGGAATATTTCTTTCTAATTTCAATTTTTTGTTTTTCCCTGTCAATCAACAATTGCGCTATAGCACTGGCAATGTCTTCGTCGTTGATCAACTTGAAAGCCTGTGTTGCTTTTCGTTCATCAATGTCGTGTTTGTACAAAACGTTAATTATTTTTTGGTGATTGGTTCTTAATATTTTAAGTATCGCTTTGGTAAATACTTCTAAAAGTTCCTCCTCAGAAGCGATTTTTTCTTTTCTAATTGAAAGTTCAGGACGAATTTTATCCAGAATTTGTAAATAATCTTCCATTATATCTTGAATTATACTGCAAGATAATAGAGTATTTATGAATCAATGTCGTTTTGTTAACGAATCTTGTTACTTTATGATCTGCAATTAGGGTCTGAAAAATTCGCTTACCCATTAATTTTTACTACAATGCTATCTTTTGTCACTTTTCCATTAACCTGTCTGTGTATAAGATATGTTTGGCATAAGAACAGTTGAAGTGGCTTTAACCTTAGAGAAGAAAAGAAACTCGTGCGGTTGGGCTGCAGATGGAAGTGTTTCCTGAAGAATACTACGGGAATTAAAAACAATGTTTTGAAAATTGCCTGTACAAGTATAGCTTTGGGTGAAACTTGATTCAATGCCTGCGACTTTTCAAAAAAACAATCCTAAAATTATCAATGCCTGGTGCTTGTACGACTGGGCAAATTCTGCCTTTTCACTGGTCATCATCTCCACCATTTTCCCCATCTATTTTGGAAGTGTGGTGGTCAATGCATCGGGAGGCGACGTTGTCAATTTCCTTGGAATGGAGGTAAAAAATTCCGCCTTGTTTTCATTTTCAATTTCATTTTCCTTTTTAATCACCGCATTTTTAAGCCCATTTTTATCGGCCATTGCAGATTACAGTGGCTTAAAAAAGGTATTCATGCAACTGTTCAGTTATATGGGAGCACTCTGTTGCGGATTATTGTATTTCTTTACTACCGCAACCAGTGTACTGGGGGTGTTTACCTTTATTTTGGCCACTATTGGATTTAGTGGAAGCATCGTTTTTTACAACTCCTACTTACCCGACTTGGTCACCGAAGACCAAATGGACAAAGTAAGCGCAAAAGGATTTTCTTTTGGTTATATTGGAAGTGTACTTTTATTACTGGCCAATTTTACCTTGTTTCTATTCCCTGATTTTTATGGAGGAATTTCTTCCGGACAAGCCGCACGCATTTCCTTTTTGAGTGTAGGGATTTGGTGGTTCGGATTTTCACAATATACCTTTTATTACTTACCCGCTTCAAAAAAATCCGTTTCAAAAACTACAGGCAATTGGATATTTGCCGGAATATTAGAATTAAGAAAAGTTTGGACTGAATTGAAAGAATTGGACTTACTGAGAAAGTTTTTATTGGCATTCTTATTTTACAGCATGGGCGTACAAACAGTCATGTACGTGGCCACTATATTTGGGGAAAAAGAATTGCACATTCCCAGTAACGACCTTAAGTTGGTCATATTGGTATTGCAAATAGTAGCGATATTTGGTGCTTCATTATTTGCAAAAGTGTCTTCAAAAATTGGAAACATTAAAGCCCTGATGATTATCGTTTCCATCTGGATACTGATTTGTTTCGGAGCCTATTTTGTTTCTAGTGGTGGAGAATTTTTCGTACTGGCAGCGGTGGTTGGGTTTGTTATGGGAGGAGTGCAATCATTGTCACGGTCAACTTATGCCAAGCTTATTCCTGTAACCACACAAGATTCGGCCTCCTATTTTAGCTTTTATGACATGGTAGAAAAGATGTCCATTGTACTCGGAACATTCAGTTATGGCATCATTGATTACTTCACGCACAACATGCGGTACAGTACAATTGCACTCGCTTTTTACTTTATTGCAAGTTTAATCATACTTTTTACCATTCGAAGTAATAAACACCTTCTTCCAAAGCATTGAAATATTACAATTTCTAAATAGGGTCTGCTGAAAAACTCGCTTACCCATTAATTTTCACTATAATTCTATCTTTTGTCAATTTTCACTTGATGAAAAAAGTAACCAACGAAAATCAAGACTCCGCCACGGCGGACATTTGTATAAAAAATGCTACGAATTTGCTCCATTACGCTGAAACAAACTCGCCACTAAATTTGTTGAAAACTTTCAACAGTAGCGTGTCTCAAACAGTGTTTTGTTTTTAACCGTTTCATGAAGCAATCCAGAGAATATCGGGATAACGCATTTTTTAAAAGGTCGTACGCAAGACAACTCAAAAATTGCGTATGATTTGTTTGCACTTTAAAACCTATCCTTAATCATAAATCACTGTTATTGATAATGTTAATGCTTTTTCAGCAGACTATAAATATAAAAAGCACCCAACCAAATACTCAAAATAAAATACAGTTCACACAATATGTGTTGTAAAATTAATTTTTTTCAATTATATTTGAAACAGCAAAAAAATATAAGGGTCGTGCTTTATAAATTTAAATGCCAAAAATATAGCAAGTAATTGCAATCGAAAACATGTTAAAGCTTAGGTTTTAATATTGTGGTTAGGGTGTTTGTTTGTTAGTGTGTTTGTTTGTGTGTTAAGAAATAGGGCAACCCAAAAGTTGTCCTATTTTTTTAAAAATTGTGTAGGTTTCATTCCCATATATTTTTTCAAAACAAACCTATAAAATTGTTTACTATCGGGATTATATTTAATTTGTACTATTATCAGTCAATTTTTAAAGTTTCCAAAATTATTATGCAAACAAAATTCAAAAAATGGCTCCTTAATCCTGAAATTATTGAGAACCTAAATATTTTTGAAAAAGCCAAAATGAATTTAACCATTGATTTTGCGTTTTACTATTTGCAAATTAGTTTATTGTTTGTAATCATTTCTCTATTTACCAAAGATGTTATTACCTCTGCGATGACCGGTATTTTTTTTACGGGGAATTTAAGTGCAGTGATATCCATTCGCAAGTCACAATCCCATGAATTAACGGCCAAAGCACTGACATTTAGTATGGTATTGGGGATTATGCTGGTTTCCTTTGTTAACTTTGCTATTGTTGATATCGCGCATATCATGTTATTTATACTGGCCGTTTTGTTTGCCTATTTCACCTTGGGAAGAAAATGGACGATGTTTTTAATTGCATTCATGTCGCTCTATTTATTTGCCATTACTTACCTTAAAACAACCATCTACTTTGATCAATTTATAATTTTCTTTAACCCAGATTTTGATCCTAAAATATTAACGCTTGTTTCCCCACTGGTAACGTTAATCATCGTGTTTATCATTATCGTGATGCTTGATATCAATCGTGACAACCAATTGAAAATGCTCCAAATGGCCACCAATTCAAACCGGCTAAAAGAAGGTATACTCAGTGTAGTAGCACATGACCTCACCAGTCCT
>Ga0209353_10001327_pt1 | contig 14109 bp, 10 predicted proteins | sample LauGreSpBDMM15SD_2_FD_187561 | JGI IMG/M metagenome (GOLD analysis project Ga0209353, IMG submission 187561) | Freshwater lake microbial communities from Lake Michigan, USA - Sp13.BD.MM15.SD (SPAdes) (version 2) | ecosystem: Environmental > Aquatic > Freshwater > Lake | place: Lake Michigan...
AAGCCTGTGGTGGCAAGGTACATGTTGGCTTCAAAGGTGAGATCAACAAGCTATGGCCCAGCATCTCCGCAGCACTTGCAGCTAATCCAGGTAATGTTTATGTAACTGGACACAGTCTTGGGGCTGCTATGGCAACCATTGCTGCCAGTCGTATGCAGGATCGTGTGACAGCATTAGTAACATTTGGATCACCTAGAGTAGGTAACAAAGAGTTTGTTGACAGTCTGTTTGTTGAACATTACAGAGTACAGAACAACTGTGACGATGTGACCAAAGTTCCTTTTATGCTCATGGGATTTGCACATCACGGCACACACAAGTACATGAACTTCCATGGTGAGTTTAGAGACCTAACTCCGTGGCAACAGATAAAAGACATGGCTCGCAGTAGACTAAAAGCCAGAGCAAAAGGGCAAAAGTATATTGGTGTGTTTGATCACATGATGGCCAACTACATTGCCAAGTTAGAGAAGTTAGAAATAAAATAAGTGGAGACTTGCATGGTAACAAAACGAGTTACTTCTAGAAGAAAATCAGTAGCACCGCCTGCATCTCCGCCAACGAAAAACTTTTCAACAGCAGCCTTAGGGTTGGGTATGGTCGTTCTTACCAATTATCAGGCCGAGGTAAAACAAGTATTATCATTAATATTAAAAACGCTATCATGAATACATTAGACAAATTTTTAGAATTTAAAAGACTGCCATACGTTCTTGCGGGAGTTATATTCTTTTGCAGTCTGGCGGTGCTTAGTTGTTTCAAAAGTGCTGAAACTCAATTGAACATACTTAATCAAGCAGTTTCATTTAGTCGAGATATGGTTAAATCGTCCGATGATTTAACCAACTATGCAAGATATTACGTCACAACTAAAAACGAACAATGGAAAACAGAATTCAACAATGTACTTAAAGTACGAAATGGTGAGTTGGCTGATGAAAAAGGTATCGTAAAATCATTTAAAGACAGACTGAAAGAAGTACCATTTTTGCAGACTGAATTGGACACACTTTTAAAAGCAGAGCAGTTAAGCAACAATTTGGCAAAAATAGAAATTGAAGCATTCGATTGGACTCAAAAGGGTAAAATTGAAACGAATGCTGACATACAAACTCATCACCACATGGCCGCACAATTGCTGATGTTTGGTGATGACTATAAGAAACATAAAAATCAAATCATTCAAACAACAAATGAATTTTATGCGTCAGTTGTGAATAGACTGCAATCACAATATTTGTTCTACATGACAACTGCATGGACAATGATCATTATTATTAATATAAGTTTAATTCTGTTAATAGTCTCTATCAAACACAAAGAAAACATAATGGTTGCTAGACCCAAGCGAATAGTAAAAAAACCACCAGCAAAAAAACGAATAGTAAAAAAACCACCAGCAAAAAAACGAATAGTAAAAAACGTTATCAAGGAGTAAGTAAGTGGCAGTACAAATAGATGAAAAGACAGAAGTCACAGTTCCCTTAAAGACATTAATCTCTGTGATTACTGTCGTTGTTATGGCCAGTTGGTATGTGTCTGCCACACAAAATAAGATTGCTGATTTAGAACACACTGTAAAATTAAACGACGAACGTTTTACAAGTTATATCAAGCAACCAGGTCGTAACACAACTGAAGTTGAATTACTAAGAAAAGATTTCGAGTACCTTCGCAAAGAAGTTGCTGAAATAAAACAAAAATCTAAATAACATATAAAGGAGCAAGTGGACTATGAGTAACGTTCTACACGAAGTAATCAACAGTGGGCAACCTTGGGCAGCTGAACGTGCCCAATATGCTCTACAAATAGCAGAAGCATTACAGAACGGACAGGTCTCGCAAGACGAAGCTCGTGCTATTCTTAATGATTTGATTGCAACAGAAAAACTAGAAGCTGAAGGTGCTGACTTGCAGTTAAGAGCAGCACTGGTCTTTGGGGTGACGCAGGTTCTTAGTATGTGTTAAACACAGTGACGAGGGCTTGAACTAAGTCTTCAATCATACCATCATCATGAAACGGAGTAGGAGCAAAACGCAACCTCTCCGTTCCCACATCTACTGTGGGAAAGTTGATAGCCTGCACATAGATGTTGTGATCGTTGATCAATGCATCGCTCATAGCTTTAGCACGTTTAGCGTCACCTACTAGCACAGGTACAATGTGACTAGTACTACAGTCCATAACGGGTATGCCAGCTTTGATTAATCTATACTTTAACTTACGAGCACGGTCTTGATGCTGTTCACGTAACTCTGGATTATCTTTAAGGTACTTAACAGCAGCCAGCGCACCAGCACAGGTCACGGGACTCATGGATGTTGTAAAGATAAAGCCGGCAGCAATACTACGGACCGCATCAGCTACCACTGAGTCACAAGCAATGTATCCGCCTTGTACTCCAAATGCTTTACCAAGTGTACCGTTGATTATATCAACACGATCCTGTAGCCCGTGTTCCTCTACCTTGCCGCCACCTGCTGAGCCATATAGGCCAACAGCGTGTACTTCGTCAATGTAGGTTATAGCACCGTACTTGTCAGCTAGGTCGCATATCTCTTGGATCTTGCCCACATCACCGTCCATAGAGTACACTGACTCAAATACAATGCATGGTGTATTGCCAGCATCTTTACTAGTCTGTAACATTTCTTCTAACATCTGCATGTCGTTATGTTTGAATATGCTTTTCTTAGCACGACTGTGTTGAATACCCACAATGATTGAGTTATGATTATTACTGTCGCTGATGTATTCAATGTTGGAAATGATCTTGGCCAGTGCGATCAGTGTCCACTCGTTAGCTACATAAGCAGAACTAAACAACAATGCTCGTTCTTTCTTGTGCAATGTAGCAAGCTCGTGTTCCAATGCTACATGATAATGGCTAGTACCTGCAATGTTTCTAGTACCACCGGATCCAGCACCTGTCATGTCCAGTGCTGTACGCATAGCATCTATAACAACTTTATGCTGCCCCATGCCAAGATAATCGTTTGAACACCAGTTTACAATGTTTTTAATAGCATAAGGTCCATACCAAATGGCTCTAGGGAACTTTCCGTTTTCACGTAGAATATCGTTAAACACACGATACTTGCCGTTAGATTTAAGATCTGCTATCAGTGTTTCAAAAGGAGTTTTATCAATCATAGTAAGCTATTTAACGCTAAATATACATATAGGAATATATTATGAGAGCTAAAGAATTCGTTATAAATGTACCAATCACTATTAAAATCAACGGCGACGGTGACCCGGAAATCGACATGGATCAAATCAATGATTCACCTAAAGATCCTCAAGAATTAGACGACGATCCTATAATGGTTCCGCCTCTGCAACAAGACATAGAACTTAAAAAAGCAGATCAGGGCAAAGCTAGTCCAGTGATTGACAATCTAACACAAGACGAAGCTGAACCTAACGAACCTCTACAACCATCTAGAAGTCCGTTTACACGTTAAACGACACTAGGAGCGATAATGGCATTTTTAAGAAAGGTCAAAGCTGGTTTAGTTAAAGCTGATGTAGACTACTTTGTTGGTGAAGAAGGTAATCTATTTTTTAACATAGAAACTGGCGAGATTAGACTAAGTGACGGAGTAACAGAGGGCGGCCTAGCGATAGGCGGCGGTAGTGGATATACTCTGCCAGCCGCCAGTGCCACAGTCAGGGGTGGCGTAAAGATAGGTGAAGGCCTAACTATAGATCCCGCAGGTATTCTAAGTACAACGGGCGGTGGTGGCAGTCCGTTAGCCGTTAGCTTAATAGATAGTGCCAACACCGTCAGCGGAACTGTTTCAAACATTACTGCACTGCGATTTGATACTGACAGTGGATTTGACATTACAGATCTAGGCAACGGCGCAGTCAAAGTAGGAATGAACTCCACGTTTAAAACGTGGAAAGTTGATGGGCAGAGTGATTTAGTAGCAACGGGATTAGATACTATCAGATTCGTTGCAGGCACAGGGGTAACCATTGAAACAGATCCGTTAGCCGCTACTAAAACTATTACCTTCAGCTCAACAGGCGGCACTGGCACAGCAGCAACAGATTCTCCAATCAAAACTTTTAATATTTTAAACGAATTTTCAGCTCCGTTACTGGGAAAATCGGTATTTGTTCCAGTTTCTACAAACATAGTTAAAAGCGTACAGCTGACAAACAGCAAAGCAGTGGGCACAGATTTAATGGTAGGGCTGTATAGAAACAACGAGTTGCTTAACTTTTTCACTATTCCTGCTGGAAACTACACTTATAAATATACTGGATTAAACTACACTATAAATACAAACGACTATCTAACAGTTAATGTAGTAGCAGGGTCTGGTGAAAACTTTAGCATGGGGCTATTTAACATCGATACTTGATATTTGTGGCATTAAACTAAATACAACATAAGAAGAATTCTTTGTTAGAGACTAACGATTTTGGAGAACATTTAAATGGCAACACTCAACGAACTTGGAAGAAACAGTGCTTCAGTCACATATGGCCCGTCTGCAACCGGCGCTGAAATGTGGCCTACTTTAGCATTAGTTGACCAATGGTTAAGAAATGATAAATTACAAGGCACAGCCACAACAAGCGGAACAACAGTAACTGGTGTAGGTAGCGTATATTCTACACAGGTAAGAGCAGGCGATGTCATTAAAATTGGCTCTCAAATACGTACAGTTCAATCTGTAACAAGCGATACAGCATTCGTTGTCACTTCCGGATTTAGTCCAGATATAACAGTGGCAAGTACAATAACTGTAATCAATACTACATTATCTGGAACAGTTACCACAAGCGTACGAGGAAGCACATCGGGTACAGTTTCTGTTACCAACGGCAGCGCAACTGTTACCGGCGTGGGAACTAACTTCCTAAGTGAATTTACAAACTCAATAACTACCGCAGCATTAGCTGGTACTGTTGCTGTTGGAACAGACGGTGTTATTACAGGTGTTGGCACAAGTTTTACCACAGGTGCTGATGGCAGTGTAAACAGATTACAAGTTGGCGATAGTGTATTGATTGGCTCTGCTTACTTTGTGATTGCTACAGTTACAAACGATACAACAGCATCAGTTGTGGTTGCTCCAGGTGTTGCAATCGGTGCAGGCGCAAGCATTGCCAAAGCAATCAACGGTGTCACGGGCCGTACGATTGTTTTCAACGGTCGAGTTAGACAAATTACTGCTATCGCAAGTAATACTTCTATGACTCTTAACGCAGCTATAGATTTTACAGATAGTGCTATGAAAATAAAAGCATATCCTCGTGGAACTATTACTGTTGCCGCAGGCGCATCGGTAGTTGCTGGAACAAATACAAACTTTAGCTGGGACCTAGTAACAGGCGACCAAGTTTGGATTGGTGATGAACTACGAACATTTACTTTCTCAACTAATGCTACAACCGTAGCTGCACTAACAGACTACACTGGTTACAGCGGAGTTGCTATAAATGTACTACGTCAAGCAGTTACAGCTATCAGCTTCCACAGAGACGACACCTACATTACCGGTACCAGCACTGCATTCACTACTGAATTACGTGTGGGAGATGAGTTAACTATTGATGGAACAGAAGTAACAGTTACACAAATTTTAAGTGCAACACAGTTTAGAGTTAACTTAGACTTTACACATAATGTCACTAGCGCAACTGTTTATAAAAAGAAAAAGATTCACGGTTATGTGCTAGAAGGCACACGCGAAGGTGCCGGTACTGGTGGTAAGTTTACCACAGCTACAACATCTGTACTTGCTGCTGGTACTGTTTACCAAGCAGGTAATACTACAGTTACCGTTGCAAGCGCAACAGGTTTTAGCCAGTTTGGTATTATTAAGATTCAAGGTGCAGGCGGCCCTGCAAGAGCGTTGACGGGCCAAATTAATACTGTGTCAGCTTCTACTACAGTAACTGGCGTTAACACACTATTCACAACAGAACTACACGTTGGTGCTGAAATAGCAATCGGCGGCCAGTATCTAACGGTTACTGCCATTGCCAGCGATACATCAATGACAGTGTCAGCAACTATGTCTGTAACTGGTCCTACTCCACTATATAGAACAGTACCATTATACACTTACATTGCAGCAGTAAGCGGCGCAATCATGACATTGGGTCATCCAATAAAGGCAACAGTATACAGTACAGGTGCTAATCCTCCTATTGTTTATACTCCAAGTGTTGCCGGCGACTTCATTGAATACGTTTACAGTGCTCCTAACAAAACAGCAGAAGCTACAACTACATTGTTTAACACCAGCTTAGATCGTAAGTATATGGCCTATCGTTTCTATCCATTGGCCACAGGTGGCGGCGCTGGTAACTTGATTTCCAACGCTGGTAGTGCTTACAACTTAGTTGTTTACGAGCGTTGGGTTGCTTCCCATGGACAAGCCAACGGTGTTGGCATCAACAAAGCAGATTTGAGTGACAGCACATCAGCAGTAAGTGGTGTAACTGATCAAACATCAATGACACAGACAACTGGTGGATTCTTATACTTGTTTGCCAAACCTCGTTACGCATTAATTCAAGGTAAGTCATTCAGCAACGTGAGCACACAGTGGTTAGGTTGTTTAGAGTTTGAACGTGCTCAACCAGAAGATACTGGTTCAGGATTAGGAACTACAACAGGTGTTAACTATTCGACCGGCGCACCAGTAAGTGGTGTACCTGGCGTAAGTCCATGGCCTTGCTTTGCCTACTTCAACGGTAATAGATTCCCAGTTGGATCAGGACAAACTCCTACATTACCGATAGCACATACACAACCAGTACACGGCGGTGTTCTTGCTGTTCCACGTATTCGTGTAAGCACAGGCGACCTAGTAGGTGCTAACGCACACATTTACTCAGCATGTACTATCACAACAGGACGTTGGGGACACTTGTATGAAGTTGGCGGATCAGGTTCATACACTGCTCCTACAACTGCTATCACAACTGGCGCTGCTGCTCTTACAGCCAACACTATTCCACAACCACACGTAGGACAGTTAGTTCCTGTTTATACCAACGTGTACAACAGCAAGCGTTTCATGTTTAGTCCTGTAGTTGTTCTTGGACCAGCTTATGATCCTGATATCCGCGGACGTATTTACGGCTTGAAAGTTATTCCAAGTGCGTTAGGTACGCTAATGGATACAGTGAGTGTTACCATTGACAGCAACGACTTCTACGACAGCGCACAACCAGCTGCTGATCATTGGGTTGTAACTGCATCTGTTGTAACATACAGATTCACAATGGCTGGTACTAACTTCCAAAGTACTCGTTCATTAGAAGACGGTGGTACACAGGTTGCTAACAACTCTACAACCTTTACAAACAGTTTCCGTTGGGCTGTTCCTTCTTAATAGAAGACTTAATAAAGAATAGCCGCCTTGCGCGGCTATTTTTTTGAGTAAATATACAATATGCCATCTATAGTTTTTCCCGCACCGGGTTGCGAGTCAGGTCGTCAATATTTAATGTCCTTTCAAGGCTTTGATATTTCGCACGACACTGGCGGTACGTTTACAAACTTAGTAACTAACTCTATAGACTTAACAAAGTCAGATTGGATAAGAGGAGTTGACAATCAAGCTGTACTAGGAGAATCAAGATTTGATATTGTAGCAGATTATATAAATGAGTCCGACACACTACCTTATCAGCCTATATATGCTTACAAAAATGAGTTCGGTGAACACACAATAGTATCTTCATCAAGTACACAATATTACGGTCAACAGATACCTGTATTACCAAGTACTGATTACACTTTTAGTTTTTACGCTAAACGAGGAACAGCTACTAATACAACATACGGTATATACAATGTAACAAACAATGTAGATATTGTATCAGCGACCAGTTACTATGCCAATACTAGCCAGACACTATGGTCACGCATCTCATCTACATTTAATACTGGCTCAGCTACTACAATCAATGCGTTTGTATTGTGGAATATTGCAACAGGATCTCCAGGGTCTGTAAATATTTTTGGTCCACAGTTAGATCTCGGAACATCTGCTAAAGACTATGACCCTACAGGCTCTATAAGTTGGGCTTCTCAAGGATTAACTACAGTAGCAAAACAATCTTACGGACGCAGCCAACTGGCTTCTTTCAGCGATCCTGCTAAAGACTTTGAACCAATCACTATAAACGGACAAAGTTCAGCAAGGTGGCAAGTGGTTAATGACTACATTTTTGATAATCCTACTTTGAGATACGTATCTGCGGGCACTAACAATGTTTTATCAATACCCGAACAGACTGCAAGACCTTATCAGATAGGAGATACGGTAACTGTTGCTAACTCAAACACTGGCTACAGACAGAACTTTCAAGTTACTGAATTTACCACTAGATCATTGACTATCAATACTACAAATGCCATGCCTGTCAACGGCTCGTTTGTAGTCAATGCTGCTCCTCAAGTATATCCTCAAAGTCTTACTTCGGTAGCACAATATAGAAGTACCGGTGTTTCAAGAGAGAACTTGTTTGCTGTTACTTTTGCACCGAACTTAAGAGGTATAGAATATTTCCTTGACAGAGATTTCGTAACTACCGCAGCAGTTTCAAACGCAGAGTTTAAACTATCTAACTTAAAAGTTAGAGGCGTTAATGACCGTAGGTCAGTAGCCAAAGTATTGCCACGTACTAATGTACATACTCCAGTAGATCGACGATCAGTAGCCAAAGTATTGCCACGTACTAATGTACATACTCCAGTAGATCGCCGCTCAACAAGCCGAACAGAAACTCTTACTGCTACAGGTTCAAGTCTAATCAGTCGTTTCCCAAATGGTATGCCTGCACTAACCGGAACAAACTTATTTTTATCATTAGATCGAACAGCAGCCGATGTTATACTAACTAATAACTCTTTTAGATTAGAAAGTTTTGATAATCAAGGAATATATCCGGGAGATATTTTTAATGTAGCAGGACAGAATAATGTAAAAAACAACATTATTAATCAGCACATTTATGATTTAGATGTACTGTCCGTAACTGTTTCTGCCAACGGAGCACAACAAACATTGTATTTTACAACATCCAATGCTTACTACCCTGTTAGATATTTTCCAGTTGGGTTCTATGTTAGAATTAACGACTCTATTGGAAACACTTCTTACATAGTTCAAGTTGCCTCGTCAACTGCGTCGAGTATTACATTTAATACTATCGCTGGCTTCCCTAACAGAATCAGCGGGCAAGGTCTAACTATACAAAGCGCAACATCGTTTGTTTATCCTAAGACAAAAGTTGACAGCGATATGTATGCTTACATGTCTGCTAATGGAATAAATCTATATAACTACCCAACTAATGCTAGAGAAAATTTAAGTGTTAGTGAAGTCAAACCTAACTTTAGAGCAGTTACACAAATATATTTAGAGGGTAGTTTAGGAGATACATTGCCGGTAGTATATTCAACTACTGGAGCAATGTCAACATTTGATGCGGGCATTATTCCAGGCGACTTCAAGATAACAGTAACGGGTCAATCAGCTAACAACATTAACAATGCGGTAATTTGGTATAGAAACGAGTTAGATATTTTAACCTTGACTCCATCTGTACCAGGACTAAACACAGCATACTTTCCAGTACAAGACGCAGTGCCATACCCAACAGGCACTCAAGTTAGACTTGTTAATATAGGATCAGGATTTAATCAGATTGCAACAGTAGTGACAGGAACTAGCAACTCGATTAGTTTCAACGGAACATTGCCAGTAGGCGGTACTACTATAGAACGTATAGTTTCAAGTGTATATCCGCAACAATATGTGACCACTACAACTGCTCCGACTACAGCTCGAGAAAACTTATTTTACTCAACATTGGCAGTTGGCTACCGTTCCAACAGTTCTATCACACAAGGAAGATTATTTGCAACTGATAACAACGCATTGAATACACTAAAATTAAATGCTGCTTCTGTAGTAAAATCTGTATTCACTACACCGTTGTCTAACAACTTAGAAAAACCTATCACAACATTAAGGTCAACTAGAAACTTACCAACGGTTTCTAAACTAAGTTCGGCAATCAAAGTACTGCCGGATAGAGCATCCTTTAATGTTCAACGAATAACCAACTTCTACCAACAAAGCTCTGTTGTTGTCACAGGCGCACCAACTAATGCTAGAGAAAACTTGTATTACTTTAATCTTGCACCTGGCTATAGATCAAACAGCAGTATAGTTCAAGGAAAACTATTTGAATCTGGATATCAGACGTTGTTGGTCAATAACCTGAATAAACAACTTGCAGTATTAAAAACAGATCAAAATAGTTTACCTACAGGTAAACTAAAAGCAGTTCAAGTATTAATAAGTGATAGAACACATATAGCTACAAGTCTAATCGAAAAGTTAGCTATCAAGAGTAATGCCACAGAAGTATTCTTTACCCCTTATGTTGACAAAGTATCTCAAGGATTTGTCGTTCGTTCAGATCTTACAACGATATCTGCTGACAATCTAAACAAACAGCTCTTTGTATTAAAACCAGATCAAAACATACTAGTTACTAATAAACTATCTTCAACAACAGTTTTAAGAACAGACACTATAAATCTTAATGCCGATAAACTAGAACCGTTTAAAGTTAGATTTGATGCAACAGAAGTTTTTGAAACTCCGTTACTTAACAACTTAGAACTTCAAATTGCAAGGCTAACATCAGGCGACGTTGACTTTAATATTGAAAGTATCAACAAACAACTTAGTATTTTAAGAGCTGACCAATCTAGATTAGCCACTGATAAACTATCAACCGCAGCAGTGATTAAATCGGATAATGTAGTACTGTCGTCTAGCACATTAGACAAGAGACAATATCCATTGGTAGGATATAGTAATATTATAAACTACAGCTTACTAGATAAGTTTACTGTTAGAAGTGATAGCACAGAAGTCTTTAATATTCATAACAGCAACTTCTTGAATAAAGGATTTATTGTTAAAGATTCGACAGTAAATGTATCTAATGCATTTATAGTTAACAAAGGTCTCGTAGTTCGAGGAGAGAACACAGTCTTTGATCTAACTTTGCTTGACAAGTTTACTATGCCTGCTGATAAATCTCAGGTATTCTATGAACCACAGATGGGGAAACTAAGTGCTGCAATAGTAGTAAGACAATCTACCGAAACTGCTCGCATCGGTAGATTGACTGCGGCGGTTAAAGTTGTTGCAGAAACAAACAGATTCAGCGTATACTCACCTGACAACTATAGTGACCAAAGCATTTATAATAACTTAAATCCTAATAACAGTGCAATTTCTAAGTTTCAATATTTTAATATTGCGCCGGGTTTTAGATATAACAGCAGCATACAACAGGGCCTATCTTACGAGCCACCAGCATCTAAAATTAAACTTGAATCACTTGCAACATTCGATAATGTAGGGCTAACTACTGATCCCTACATTTCAGCAATATTCACAACCGATCCTGTATTTCCAGTCACTGGTAGAACTAGCAATGTAACAACTAACTCAATACTATGGTACATCGATGACTTAGATATATTAACAGTTTTACCAGTTGGTACTCCCACTGTCACGTTATACTTCTTTGCAAGGGACTGGCTACCTGCTCCAATACCATCCGGAACTCAGATTGTAATCAAATACCTAACTGGGTATACTAAAACTGTTTCCGTTATCAGTTCTGATGCAGGCTCTGTTACAATAGTAGACCCGGGCGACTTACCAAGTATAAATGGTATAACCATTGCTCGAACAGGCATTGGCCATGCTGTAACTGTTTATTTTAGCACAAGAATTAATCCACCTTACCCTGTCGGTTCTTATATAACGCTAATCAACAATCAGAATAACACAAGAGCAACTGAGCAAGTAACTGATTGTGGATTGAACTATGTAACTTATATTAAATCAGTAGACGGATTTAATCTACCTCAGTTCGACAATGCAACCATTGCCAGCGCAAGTGTATCGATTATTCCAAAATCAACTGTGGTTACTAACATAGCACCAACTACTCCTAGAGAATACTTATACTATGCAGAGTTAGCCCGAGGTTACAAATATGGTGTACTCAACACGGCATTTGGGTCTAGTCTAAGTGATGAATCTCCTGCGAACATAAAATCGCAGTTCTTAGAACGAGATTATTATCGACTAAAAGGGTTACCCGACCCGGATACTGTGAGAAATCTAGAACTAGAGCTATTCAAACTGGCGCAGCCTAGCAAACGAGACTTGACTATTGAGTTTTTAGAGTTGCTAAAAACTAAAGATTACAAAAATCAAGTGTTTGATGTTGACAAAGGCGGCAGGATTATACGATTCAAAACTGGTAATTTCAAAACGGGCTCTACTGGAATCACAGATGTTGCAGCACCAAAGAAAGAACCTATCCAGTTCTGGAATTAACTAAATAAGACATAAACTTAAGAGAGGACCTAAAATGTTCGAAGAACTAAACAACGCATTTCCCAATCACACCCATTTTTACGAAGTAAACGGATTGGTAATGTCTGACGCTATGGAAAGATGCGCTAGATTATCTGGTGATGACGGACATGTTTTTAACTATCAAGGAAAGATCATCTTTGCTGTAAAACATGCATTGGAAACAACTGACATTTCTTGGCTAAATCCCGTTACTGGTAGCCCGATCGACGGCGAATAATAGATAACAGGATAATAACAAAATGGCAAAACACGTAATTTTAGAAAACTACACCTTTACGCCCAGTACTCGTACGTTAGTAGTTAATGGTAAGGCAATAAGAAGAGAGCAGTTGGTATTAATTACTGAAGTTACTACCAATGCTGTTATCTATAACTTTGCAGATAGTGCGTTAAATGCAAGTAGTTATACAGTATCTACAACAGGTAATGTTGAGACTACGACCATCGTATTAACATATAATACAACATCAATGAATCCAGCGACTAGCAAGTTGATGATCATAGTTGATGAAACTAACGAACTGTTCTACCCAGCTGAAGTTATGATGGATGCTAATCAAAAGTTAAAAGTTAGTACTCCGCAATCGTTAATCGACACCGACTTTGAATATGGAACACAGCCAACAAAGTGGGAAACTATCAGTTTGTTAAACAACAGGCCTAGTGCTTTCTATGATCCAACCGCAGCTATTACCTTAACCGGTATCAGTGGTGCTGGCACTAGAACTGTAACTGTTACCTATTCAGGTACACCTGCTGTTACCCCGTCAACAAGCACACCTATCTATATTCAAGATTCGACAGATTCAAACGCCAACGGATGGTACTTGCCCGCTACTACAGGAGCAGGCACATTTACCTATACCGCTAGAGCAAACGTAACTAACGGTAGCATTTTTGACACTACAAAGACATTAGCGTTTATTGGTGTATTCTACTCAGGTAGTGCTATTACTGTAGGAACTGGTTCTGGCGCAGCATTTGTTGCCGTTGGTACAGCAGTAACATGTACAACGACTTTCAATCACGGCCTATCAGTAGGAGATGCTATCTATGTAGTCGGTACTACAGCAGCAACTAGCGGACCTCCCAACGGTTCATGGTTTGTTAAAACAACCCCAACCAGTAACACATTTACATTTGATGTAGCTGTTGCTCCGAGTGGTGCAATAACTGCCTCAGCTGGTGCAGCCTTAACATTATTTGCCCGTCCTTGGGGTAATGCTATTCACAGACCCTTTGACGGCGGCGTATATTTTACCGCTGGTGCACCGTATCACGGTAACCAACTAATTCGTCAGACTCGTAGATATTTCCGTTACCAATCTGGTAAAGGTATTATGTTTTCAACTGGTAGCTGTATGGCCAGTCCGTTTGTTATTGATAGTGTGACTGCAAGTGGCGCAACTGTCACAGTCACTACTAAATTTCCTCACAACTTGTGGATTAACGCAACTGTTAAAGTTTCCGGTGCTGATCAAACAGCATATAATGGTATTTTTACAGTGGCCACTGTTCCAACAGATTTAACATTTACCTATACAGCAGGCGCAAGTCCCAGTGCTTCTCCTGCTACTGCCAGCGGTACTACCACCATCACAGTCCAGCCTAATAGTTGGTATGGTGCGTTTATTCGAGTAGGCATGT
>Ga0209353_10001331_pt1 | contig 14086 bp, 13 predicted proteins | sample LauGreSpBDMM15SD_2_FD_187561 | JGI IMG/M metagenome (GOLD analysis project Ga0209353, IMG submission 187561) | Freshwater lake microbial communities from Lake Michigan, USA - Sp13.BD.MM15.SD (SPAdes) (version 2) | ecosystem: Environmental > Aquatic > Freshwater > Lake | place: Lake Michigan...
ATTGGAATTCAAAAGATGTTCAATGGTTTGATAATCTTGCAAAATTATGGGAACATATCAAAGATGTTAATCCTAGACAAAATGCCGAAAGCATTGGTGGACAGTTAAGAGATAAATTAGGACTACCGATATGCACGATGAGCGTTGAACAAAGTAAGTTTTTTAAACGCCATTATAATAGTGACAAACACAATCTAGGTCCTCTAGTGCGTGAGATAGATGTAATACGAAAAATAGAAGGTTGGTAAATAATGTCAGATGAGTACAACAACCAATTAGTAAATATAAAAGCAAAACTAGATTCAGTTAGTCCTAGTTTTTGCGCGGCTAAATGGAAACAAGTAACTATGCATTTGCAGAATGGACACACACATAGCTGTCACCATCCTACAACACATTTAATACCTATAGAAGAAATTAAAGTAAATCCAACAGCACTTCATAATACAACGTATAAGAAGATTCAGCGAAAATTAATGCTAGAAGGTGTGAGACCGGCAGAGTGTGATTACTGTTGGAAAGTGGAAGATCAAACAACTAATAGTTTTAGTGATAGAGTTTATAAAAGTGCATCTGATTGGGCAATGCCCTATGTGAATGATATAATTAATAAGCCATGGGATGATAATGTAGATCCTAGTTATGTTGAAGTAAGTTTTGGTAGTGTATGTAACTTCAAGTGTAGTTATTGTGCCCCGCATATCAGTAGTCAATGGATGGAAGAAATTGAACGCTATGGTCCGTATCCTACTAGTGGTAGTTTTAATAACTTAGATCATTTGAAGAATAACAAGTTAATGCCTATTCCAAATAAAGATGAGAATCCTTACGTAGATGCATTCTGGGAATGGTGGCCTAAGATGTACAAAGAACTGAAACAGTTTAGAATCACCGGCGGTGAACCCTTATTGAATAAGAACACATTTAAAGTTTTAGATTATGTGATTGAAAATCCTAATCAAGATTTAGAATTATCTATCAATACAAACTTGAATCCACCTGACGAAATATTTGATAAGTTTATTGAAAAACTTAATATAATCAACGACAAAGGTAACTTAAAGAATTTTATATTATTCACTAGTGCCGAAGCACATGGTAAACAAGCAGAGTATATTCGTTTTGGTATGAACTATGAAATGTGGATTAAAAATTTGAATAGACTATTTAAAGAAGTTCCGAGTATTCAGATTACTATAATGAGTACATATAATATTTTAAGTATACCTAGTTATACTAGATTTTTGAATGACATATTAGAGATTAAGAGAACATATGGTGAAGTAGTACATAAGCGAAAGAAACCTAATCCATTGTTACTAGATATACCTTATTTGAGATATCCAGAACATCAATCAATATTCATGTTAGATGTATCAATGGTTGATATGATTTTTGAACAAGTAACGTTTATGTATAGAAACATACAAAACAAAGATTGGATTGGTACAGCAAATGACGGGTTTTACGAACATGAAGCAGACAAGTTAAAACGTATATATGAAATGGCATTGCATTCTGCATTGAATTACAAAAAACAATATACAGATAATAACCGTATAGATTTTATTAAATTTGTTGACGAACATGATGTTCGCCGAGGTACCAACTTTTTAGAAACTTTCCCTGAAATGGAAAACTTTTATAACATGTGCAAGCTATTAGGCTAACATGAAACCTCAATTAAATTTTCTTTTTGATTATGTGTTTCCTAATGGTGCCATGCCAAATGCACTAGTTGCAGAGTATGGTTTACTAAATTATCTTAATAGTTATCATGTAGATAACCCATTGCCTGATGCATTAAGTGACCCAAGTAATTTTAACTCATCACGTTCGGTATTTAATAATAAGTTAGGTAGCTGGCCTAACAGTCTTAGACAAAGTTCCTCTCATTTGAACAGCACGTTTTATTTGGATTACGTTGATTATGTAGAAGATTCTTTGTACTTTAAAAGAAAACAGTTAAACAAATATATATACTTCATAAAAATTACACCACATATTGATGATTTTATCGCTATGAATTTGAGTTCAGGTAATAAGATGAATGGTGAATATTTTTGGAAGCATATGTCAAGTATGGCATTGAAAGATGTCAGACAGGGTCGAGCATTAATCTTTCTTGATTACGCACAAGAAAATTTTATTGAGAAATCTTCTTTTGAAAACTTACATAAGGTTTTAAAATTAGGTGGCATACCCAAAGAACAAATTGTGTTAGCATTTAATGCTATCAATGCACAAGAGATATACGAATCTTGGTTTTCTCCTGATGAAAGACAATTGATAGTAAAAAGTTGGCCTTGGGTGATGTGTAATTCATCATTTCATTATGCGACTAATTTGGGGTCAGGAATGACTATTGAAACTTTAAATGAAACTAAAAATATAATTAGACCAAATCATTTCTTGTTTAAGGTTCGTAGTCCTCGATATCATAGGTTGATACTTCTTTTTAAAATGGCTTCTGATGGATTGTTAGAAAAAGCTGATTGGTCTTGCTTAAACTCTCTGCAGGATTTAGGATTGGATATAGATATGTTTGCTTCTCATTATCAATTCACAGTAGGTAAAGATAAAATTCAACATTTGTATTCAAAACTACCTCATCTACTCCAAAGTGAAAAAAATATAGATCATACTTCTATTAGTGCATGGACTGATAAAAATGCAGATGCACATAAAAATTCATATTTTTATGTATGTACTGAAACATATGTCCACGGTGAATACAAGATGCTAACAGAAAAGGTGTTCAAACCTATAGCTAATTTTCAACCTTTTGTGTTTGTAGCATATCCAGGGGCACTACAAGTATTAAGAAGTTTTGGGTTTAAAACGTTTTCACCATTCATTGACGAGAGTTACGATGATGAACCTAATGAACTTATACGAATTCAAAAGATATACACAGAGATTGTTAGACTATGCAACATGACCAAAGAAGAAATGCATTCATGGTATTGGAGTATGGAAGACATATTAATTCATAATCATAATAGAGTGTTAGAATTGTACAAAGATGATACAAAAGGTATAGAACTAATAAAATATCTTGTTGAGAGAACTAGTTCATAAATACCTGATGAATTATAAAGACAATGCATGGGATGATGTTAAAACATCATATCTAAATACTTTTGGGAGAGCCGTCCCCATTTTTTCACCCTCATTATACCGTGAATATCGCGGTGAGATATTCACAACATATCATTCTGAGTCGCATCCTGTTAAACAATACTTAACAGATGACTATGTTATTCACAATAGATTCTCTAAATCATATGCAGGCGTATTGCGTGGACTACATTATGATAATAAAACATTCAAACTAGTACAAGCATTAGTGGGTGATATTTACTTGGTTGTGTTAGATGTTAGAGAAAAATCCCCTACATATAGTAAGTGGGAATCTTATATCATTAGTGAAAAGACAAGAGACCAAGTACTTATTCCTCCAGGATTTGCCAATGGTCATTATGCATTAACCGATTGTATATTTCATTACACAATGTTTTATTCAGGTGATTATGTTGATGAGAATAAACAGAGTGTTATCAAGTGGAATGATACCCAGTACAATATTGACTGGCCTACAACCACTCCTATACTACAAAAGCGAGACCGATAATGGAAAATTTAGAACAATATAAAGTTGAACGAGAGATACCCTACACCAAAGATGATTTAATCAAATTTGAAGAAACCATTGTATCTCATTGGGAAAATGCCAAGATTCGCGGACCCATTCATCTTTCTAATGGTAATGAAGAAGAATTGATTGAAGTATTCAAACGCATCAGAACAACTGATTGGGTATTGAGTACATGGAGATCACATTATCATGCATTACTTAAGGGTATTGATCCTAAGTTTATCGAAGATGAAATCTTAGCAGGCAAGTCAATTAGTATATGTAATGTTGATGAGAAGTTTTATTCATCTGCTATTGTCGGTGGCACATTATCTATCGCTCTTGGCATAGCACAGCAAGTAAAAGCAAACAACTCTACAGATAAAGTTTGGTGCTTTATTGGTGATATGAGTTTTGAAAGCGGTATTTTTTATGAAGTACATAAGTACGCTAGAAACTTTGATTTGCCTTTGTATTTTATAGTAGAGGATAACGGACTATCAACATATACACCAACAGAAGCAACTTGGAATAAGATTAGAGATTTACCTGATGATATTATTCGCTATCATTATAAATCAAAATACCCTCACTATGGAACAGGAAAATGGATAGTATTTTAAAATTAGTATACGATGATTGGCGTGATAAGGGCGGATGTTTACCAAACGGACGCCATCCTATAATTAACGAGTTATTAAAGTCAAATACTTCAGAATTTTTGCATTCTGCACAAGATTTTGTTCAAACACAAGTAGAAGGTAATATATGCTTATTTGACCACTCAAATTTTGCAAGATACGTTTTTAAACATGCAGAGAAAGTAAAAGTAGACCAGATAAAAGAAGATGACGCCATTTATGTTTGGCCTCTAGAAATAAGAACTGATATTGAATCAGTAGTTCAAACCCATCATTTTACTATTAATGGAGTTCGTGTAGAGTACTCAATTAAAGATACTATCAGCCCTGAATTATTACATTTAATGACTTTGGGAAAGGTAAAAATAGTTATCAATTATGCACATGATCCAGTAGACAACATGTCACATATTTTTAAAATAGAACAGTATTTTAAAGATTTAGGTATACATGGTAGTAATATAATACTAATCCCCGGTAATGATTGTTTGGCTGAATACAGAAAAATATTTCCAGAAAGTAACTTACGCATACATGCAACCATGACCTTAATGTGTCAACAGTTGGCTAGAGATATACTAATGTTTCCAATGCAAAATAATCTAGGATACATTTCAGATATTGTCCGAGAGTCAGATTTAAATGATAAAATACATAGACCAAAAAAATTCTTGTGCTTGAATAGAACACTAAGACCACATCGGGTAGTATTGGCTAAGTTTGCATTAGAACTTAATTTATTAGAAAATAGTATATTCAGTTTTGTAAACAAAGAATCATATGATGTTTATAATCTACAGCGTGATCTGAGGCATTTTACCTATACTGATTTGGACATTGCAGAACAAATTTACAATCTTATACCTTATCAATTAGACACACATCATCTTACATTAGAGGAACGACTAGGATTCAATACTAGTAACAGTAATAAGCCTTGGTTTGCAGATACCTATATTCATATCATTAGTGAAACTAGATTTATGTTTGGTAATACTCCTTTTATATCTGAAAAGACCTATAGACCAATATCTAACTTACAACCTTTCATAATGGTTGGTAATTATCATTCACTTCGTTATCTAAAAGAATTTGGGTTTAAAACATTTTCTCCCTTCATTGACGAATCATATGATGATGAAACTGATTATACAATTAGAATGCAGAAAATTTATTCAGAAATTGAAAAATTGAACAATATGCCAATCAATGAAATTCACGATTGGTACTATTCAATAACTGATATTCTATTACACAACCAAAAACACTTAATGGATCTCGCTTCTATGAATCCATACCAAGACACAATCGACTATCTTAAAAACGTATAAAGGAAAAATAATGGAAATCAAAGATAAAACAGTATTAATAACAGGAGCTAACGGCTTAGTGGGATTGCCTACCGTTATCAAGTGCTTGGATGAAGGTGCAAAAGTATATGCTGTTGATATCAAGTTTGGTAGCGAATTACTAAAATTACAAGAACAATATCCAAAATTAGTTCTAGTGTTTAAAGATTTAACCTACTTGAATAACTGTGAAGAATTATTTGGTGGTGAAAAGATTAACATTGTATTGCACATTGCTGGAGTCAAGGGTAGCCCTGCACGTAGTTCAACACAACCATGTGACTATCTCTTTCCCATGTTGATGTTTAATACTAACATGATTAAGGCTTCATTTGATGCTAAGGTTGATTGGTTTGTATATCTATCAAGTGTAGGTGTATATCAACCTGCTGAGTTGATGATTGAAGATGAAGTATGGAACTCACACCCAAGTAAGAATGATTGGCATCCGGGCTGGACAAAACGTATGGGTGAAGTAACACTAGATGCATTGAAAGTTCAATACAATTGGGACAATTGGACAGTTATTCGCCCTAGTAATATCTATGGATTGAACGATAACTATGCTCCTGATGCTACTGTAATCAGCACTAACATTTGGAAATTGTTTAATGTTGAAGGGGGTGATATGGTATGTTGGGGTAATGGATCAGCACGTAGAGATTTTGTATTTGGTGATGATGTTGCCCAGGCGACCATTGATGTTGTAAAAAAGGAAGTTCGTGATATAATCAACTTTGGATGTGGTGAGGCGGTTTCTATTAAAGAAACAATTGAAGCTATTATAGAATCATATCACGAAATTACGGGCAATACTAAAAACATAATATGGGATGAGACAAAGATGAACGGTGATCCTGTACGATGTTTAGATGCAGGTAAACAAAAGAAATATGGAATACTACCGCATACTAATTTAAAAGACGGCATAAAGAAATCAATTTTAGCTTATAAAGAGAGATTAAGTAGATGAAAATAGGTGTTTGCTTTAGTGGACAGTTAAGAGCAGGGGCATGGGCAATCCCTGCAATTAAATCGTTTATAGGAGATCTTTGGAAAGATTGTGATTTTTTTGTGCATACCTGGGATTCTTATTATAATAAAAATTATAGTAATGAATGCATTGCTAATTTAAGTAAGTTAATGTCAACCTCTATCCATTATACAAATACAAATCGTGCAAAATGGATTCCTATAGGTACTGAGGATCTTAACCGATTTCTAACCACATACAATCCAAAAGTAACGATAATTGAGGATTTCAATACTACGATTACAGATATAAACAGACAGCGCCAAAGCTGCATTGCACAACATTATTTACCAAATGGTCAGGAATTTTTTCCTCCGGCTATGTACTATTCATACTATCGTAGTGTAGAGATGTTACGGCAATATGAACAACAGTATGGATTTGAGTATGACATTATAATTAAACTACGACCTGATACTGTCTTTCCCATGAATCATGGTGCACCAACATATCATTATAAACGTGCTGAGTTAGAAAAAGACATAGAAAAAGTATTATCGAATCCTAATAGTTTATACCACACCCAAGACATATATTGGGTATCAACCGGAGACACAATCAAAAAAATTAATTCATTTTGGGAAGAAAGTTTTAAAACACCTAATGTGACATTATGGTCTTATGCTTCAAATATGGATATTGAAGTAAACAAATCAAATATAGAATTTACATTATTAAGAAATTTATGGAAACGCATACCTGTTGAAAATTATTTCATGCTAGATTGCTTTGAACGGTTCTTTTTAGATTTGCCACCTGAGGTAGGTCAAGTTGTTGACCCTGAACCAAATTTTTATGATCAACACTTGAACATATTTAAATCGTATGTACACAACTATAGCATTTTAAAGGAATTATGTGATGAAACAAATTGCTCTATCAACTAATAAGTTAGTAATATTTGATTTAGATGGAGTTTTGATTGATAGTCGAGAATTACACTACCATAGTCTTAACGATGCTTTAAAAAGTATAGATGCAAAATATGTTATTGCAAAAGATGAGCATTTTTCTATATACGATGGTTTAAATACTACACATAAATTAAATTTGCTATCAGAACTAAAAGGATTGCCTCAGGAATATCATGATATGATTTGGCAACGAAAACAATTATCTACTTTAGAACTCATTAAAAAATTCCCAATAGATACTAAGCTAATTGATATATTTTCAAAAATCAAAGCCGCCGGATACATGATAGCTGTTGCTAGTAATAGTATCAGGGAAACTGTAAAATTAAGTCTATTACGAATTGGTGTAATGGAGTATGTTGATTATTATGTTGGTAATCAAGATGTAATTAACCCTAAGCCCTTTCCAGAAATGTATTGGAAATGTATGACAACATTGTATGCCTTACCAAAAGATACATTAATAATTGAAGATAGTCATATCGGGCGTCAAGGTGCCGTAGACAGTGGAGCAATGCTATTAGCAGTAAAAAACTCACATGAAGTTACATGGGAGAAAATTGAAAAAATATTACAACAACTAAATTCACAGATGATAACAAATAATATTCCTTGGAAAGACAGTAAATTAAATGTGTTAGTGCCAATGGCAGGCGCAGGTAGCAGATTTGCACAACAAGGTTATACCTTTCCAAAACCTCTTATTGAAGTCAATGGTAAGCCTATGATTCAAGTAGTTGTTGAAAATTTAAATATTGAAGCACATTACATTTTTATCGTTCAACAAGAACATTATGAAAAATATAATTTAAAGTACATGCTTAACCTAATTGCTCCGGGATGTGATATCGTTCAAATTGATGGAATCACAGAGGGTGCTGCCTGTTCTACCTTGTTAGCTAAAGACTATATCAATAACGACTCACCCTTGCTTATAGCTAATAGTGATCAATATGTAGAATGGAATAGCAATGAGTGTATGTATGCATTTACTGCTGATGAAATTGACGGCGGAATTGTTACTTTTAAAGCTACTCATCCTAAATGGAGTTACGCTTTATTGGGGAGCGATGGTTTAGTTAGTGAAGTAGCAGAGAAAAAAGTAATTAGCAATGAAGCTACTGTAGGAATCTACTATTGGAAAAAGGGCAGCGAGTATGTAAAATATGCTGAACAAATGATTAACAATAATATTAGAGTAAATAATGAATTTTATGTTTGTCCTGTGTTTAACCAGGCTATTGCCGACAATAAAAAAATAAAAATTAAACCGATAGATTCAATGTGGGGTATAGGAACTCCTGAGGATTTAACACATTTTTTAAACCATTTCAAAACATTATAGGAAAAAACAAATGAAAAAAACAGACAGAATTTTAGTAACAGGGGCAAGTGGATTCATAGGGTCAAATATTCTACGTGTGTTATATCAACAAGGGTTTATTAACCTTCGTGCATCTACATTACAAAGAGAATTACGCAATGATTTTGAAGGCGCTGAGACTATTGAATTAGTTAAAGGTGATTTGCGTAATGCAGAGTTTGCTAAAATAGTATCAGAAAATATTGATGTAGTTATACATTGTGCAGCCAACACTAGTAATGCATTAGATACTAAGTTTAATCCATTGTTACATGTTACACCCAATGTAGAAATGAATAACAATATAATGGAACAGAGTTGGATTAATAAAGTTCGTAAGTTTATTTTTATTAGCACAGCAAACGTAAACGGTGATTTGAAAGAAGTATATGCAGTAGAAGACCCTAACTTTATGAATTTACCATTAGTACCTGTGTACAAAGCAGTCGGTGCTATGAAACGCTTTGGTGAATTAATGTGCGACTTCTTTAGTAACCAAATTCATAATCCTATGCAGTGCATTATCATTCGTCCGTCAAATGCGTTTGGGCCTAATGATAAATTTGATTTTGAAAAATGTCATGTCACACCTGCAAACATTCGTAAAGTAGCGGACGGACTCAATCCGATTCCAGTATGGGGAGATGGTACAGAAATACGTGATGTATTACACGCAGATGATATGGCAGGTGGTATCGTATACGTAGCAGAGCATGTTGACAAATATGATATCTATAATGTCTCTTACGGAGAAGGGTATAGCGTTAATCAATTATTAGAGTGGATGAAAGAAGCCGACAATAATACAAATCCAATTGAGTATGTTAATAATAAAGCACCTATGATTCCAGTGCGTTTAGTTTCTAACGAGAAATTAAGACAATTGGGTTGGAAGCCTAAGCGTGAAATTAAAGAAGCATTGAAAGATACTATTGAATGGTATCGCTCACATAAAGACCAATTCGATTCAAATAGTAAACCATGAAACGAGTTTTAATTACCGGCGGAGCAGGATATCTTGGCTCTACATTAGCAGAACATCTACTCAGTAAAGGATATGATGTAACAGTATTAGATAATTTACTGTACAAGCAACTATCATTGTTGCATCTGTTTAAAAGAAGCAACTTCAAGTTTGTTCAAGGTGATGTAAGAGATAAAGAATTGTTGCTCAATCTTACTAAACAACATGACGTAATTATACCATTAGCCGCTATTGTGGGTATGCCTGCTTGTAAGGCTAACCCAGAATTGGCAACGGCTGTTAACTATACCCACATAGCAGATATAGTTTCAATATTACATGATGACCAAAAACTCATTCTACCCAATACTAATAGTCAGTATGGTTCATCTGATTCTATCATAACAGAAGAAAGCCCATTTAAGCCGTTGTCATTATATGCTAAGACAAAATGCGATGCAGAAGATACTGTATTACAAAAAGGTAATGGAGTAGTATTACGATTAGCAACTGTATTTGGGGTAAGCCCACGAATGCGACAAGATTTATTAGTCAACGACTTTGTATATAAGAGTGTAACAGATGGGTATCTAGTATTGTTTGAAGCCCATTTCAAACGCAACTATATTCACGTCCAAGATATTTCACGCACGTTTGAATTTATGATAGATAACTATGAGAAATGCAAAGGACAAGCATTCAATGTAGGTTTATCTACTGCGAATCTAAGTAAATTGGAACTTGCACAAAAGATACAAGAGTTCATTCCAAAGTTAGTGATAAAACAAGATGAATTCAAAGAAGATTTTGACAAACGAAACTATATTGTTTCCAATGACAAGATTGAAAGTTTGGGATGGAAACCATTATTTGATTTAGATTATGGAATCAAACAATTAATGGAAGTATATCAAATGGTGATAACACATAACAACAGGAATTTTACAAACCTATGAAATATTCAAATGAAAGAAGATATCTTCAAACATTCAGCGAGTTAATCGACCGCTTAAGCATAGTACAGCTTAAAGAAGTATTCATCACTGAACACAAAGAAGAATATAGTAGAGAGATTGCAGACATTGTGCATGACATTCAACTTATACTAGACGATTCAAATGGACAAATAAATGCCGAGACCATCCGCGCTATCGTAGTATGTTCTCAAATGAATTTACATATATGGCACAATGAATCTAACTACCGTCGTGGTATCAAAGATGGCAACAACTTAGAACTTACACACGGACTGAATGGTATCAGAAACACATCAAAGAACAAGATACAAGAAGTTGTCGGTGGTAGAAAAGATTATAAAGTAGATTGTTTAGCTGCCGACTTCAAGGGTTGGGAAATCAGTTGGACAGAATCTGAGGATGACAATGCTGTTTGATGATTCCATTCCAGGTTGGATGACTTCAGCCGATTTACAATCAATAACTGGACTAGCGACACTGGTGCCTGAAAACGGAGTATTAGTTGAGATAGGTAGTTTGTTTGGTAGAAGCACTGTTGCATGGGCAATGTCTTGTCATCCTAGTGTGAATATATATTGTGGTGATCACTTCTATGAACACTATATTGACAACCATGACCTTGCACACACATTTGCGCCTATTAGTGGCCATTGCTATAATGCTTGGTTAGAATTTAATAAGAATACTAATAAGTTTCCTAATGTAGTGGCCATGCGAGGTAAAGCACCTGATGAGTCTAATTATCCAGGGCATGAAATTGATTTATTATTTGTTGACGCACTGCACAAAAACCCAAACGATTGGGAGATTATCAAATATTTTGCACAGTTTGTCAAAGTAGGTGGAATAATTTCAGGTCATGATTTTCGAGGGGATTATCCTGATGTTATTAATAATGTTAACAGATTAGCAAGTATATACAATACTCCTATTAATAGTTTTGAATCAACACATAGTTCAATATGGAGTATGACCGTCACCAAAGAATATAATAAATTAGATTTTGAAAGTTAATAAATGAGTACTCCGCAAACATCAACGTATAAAGACAAACTAACCGAAGCAATGACATACTTAGGTGAACAAGATAATACAATATTCATTGGACAACAAATTGTATATCCGGGTAATCCAATGAGTTCGACACTAGTAAATGTATCAAAAGACAAAATGATTGAAGTTCCAGTAATGGAAGAGACTCAAATGGGAATGAGTCTTGGTATGGCAATGACTGGGAAGACGGTAATAACATTTTATCCTAGATGGAACTTCTTAGTCAGTGCGACTAACCAATTGATAAATCATTTGGATACATATGAATCCATGACTGGTAAAAAAGCTAGTGTCATTATTCGTGTTGGTAAGGGAGCAGATAACCCATTAGATCCAGGACCACAACATAAGGCTAATTTTATTTCTGAATTCACATCTATGTGTAAAAATATTTCGTGTTATGATTTAAAATCACATGAGGACACCGTAGAAGTGTATACTAGTGCATATAAAAATCGTGGCGTTCATATTATTGCTGAGTATCCTGAACTATATTTTTCTTAAATGATTGACCTAGAATATCGGAAAAAACTTTGGGATCAAGGATATTGGGAGATACCTGATAACTTAGATACTAGCGATTTTGATTTTGATTGGAGACCTTATGAGTATGATAGACCCTATATACATCAATTTGGTACACAACATCAAAAGACAGGTGGACCAAGATTTGTAATACCAGAATACGAAGGAATCAAATATCAAACATATCAACATGCAATAAAATTACCTACTCCTGAGAGTAGAAATTGGAGACCGTTAGTATCAAATATTGAATTTGATTATAGTTGGCATCCTGACGATACAGAGCCACCATTCATATACGTATTCGGTAATCAATGGCATGAATCAGTTATGATGCCAACTGTACAATACAAAGTTTCAGGTGCAACTGAAAAAAAATATATTGATACTATTAAAGCAACACTATTGCCTGATAAAACTAATTGGATCATACCGGATGATATAGAGGATACATTTGACTATAGCTGGGTGCCCAGCCCCAAAGAACCATCTTTCATTTGGGAATTCGGAACACAATGGCAATCGACCGGCGGACCAAGTTATGTTGTTGATGGAGCAACTTATACAAAATACTCTAAAGAATTAATTGCTACTAAGAAAAGCAACAAAGAAGATAGATGTTGGAGACCATTGTTTCCTAATATAAACTTTGACTATAGTTGGCATCCCGATAAAAATGATCCACCATACATATATGTATTTGGAAATCAATGGTATGATAGTTTAACAATGCCAACATTACTGTACAGAGTTAAAGGTGCAACTGAAAAAAAATATATTGATACTATCAAAGCAAAATTATTACCTGATAAAACTAATTGGGTTATACCTGACGATATAGAAGATAATTTTGATTATAGTTGGGTACCCAGTCCCAAAGAACCACCATACATATATGTGTTTGGTAATCAATGGTATGATCCAGAAATTATGCCCACTCTCTTGTATCGTGTTAAAGGTGCAACAGAAAAGAAATACTCTAAAGAATTAATTGCTACTAAGAAAAGCAACAAAGAAGATAGATGTTGGAGACCGTTAGTATCAAACATTGAGTTTGATTATAGTTGGCATCCAGATCCAAATGATCCGCCGTACATATATGTGTTTGGTAATCAATGGTATGATCCAGAAATTATGCCCACTCTCTTGTATCGTGTTAAAGGTGCTACTGATAAGAAGTACATGACTGATATTAAGGTCATTCTTACACCTGACAAATCTAAATGGATTATTCCAGATGATATAGATGATTCTACTTTTGATTATAGTTGGTATCCTAACCCATTAGAGCCACCACTGACGTATATCTTTGGCACACAACATCAACGAACAGGTGGCCCAGTATATCCATATAAGGATGGTAGATATAACAAGTACATTGACATAATGAAAGTCACAAAGAAACCCAATATTCGCAATTGGCGTTTTATTGAATCTATTAATAAAGAAACATTTGACTTTAGTTGGCACCCAGATGAAACAGAAGAAAACTTTAATCATATAGTTGGTACTAAGTTTCATACACCTGAGTTAATGCCTGCAATTATGTATCGTGGACACAATGATGCAAGAACTAACAAATATACTACAGAGATATGTGCTGATTTGACGATAGATAAGATTGTATATG
>Ga0209353_10001333_pt1 | contig 14058 bp, 10 predicted proteins | sample LauGreSpBDMM15SD_2_FD_187561 | JGI IMG/M metagenome (GOLD analysis project Ga0209353, IMG submission 187561) | Freshwater lake microbial communities from Lake Michigan, USA - Sp13.BD.MM15.SD (SPAdes) (version 2) | ecosystem: Environmental > Aquatic > Freshwater > Lake | place: Lake Michigan...
ATTCAACACTCAAAACTAACAGTTGTTTTTTAGCGCTTTCAGAGGTATAATAATGGATATAATTCACACTATTTTACTCATCATTCAACATTCATCATTCAACACTCAAAACTAACAGTTGTTTTTTAGCGCTTTCAGAGGTATAATAATGGATATAATTCACACTATTTTACTCATCATTCAACATTCAACACTCAAAACTAACAGTTGTTTTTTAGCGCTTTCAGAGGTATAATAATGGATATAATTCACACTATTTTACTCATCATTCAACATTCATCATTCAACACTCAAAACTAACAGTTGTTTTTTTCGCTCTTTCAGAGGTATAATAATGGATATAATTCACACTATTTTACTCATCATTCAACATTCAACACTCAAAACTACTATAGTACCTTAAACTCTATCCTTCTGTTTTTGGCTCTTGTTTCAGGTGAAGTATTGGCCACTTTTGGTTTCGATTTGCCATAACCTTGAAAGGTTAAATTTGCAGCTGGAATTCCTGCGGTAACCAGGTAATCATACACTGCCTTTGCCCTGTTTTTAGAAAGGTTTACATTGTCTAAATCCTTACCAATATCATCTGTATGTCCCGAAATCTCTACTTTCATCGTTGGATTTTCTTTGAACAACATAATCAATTTTTCCATTTCAACCTTAGATTTATCCTCCAAGTTAAATTTACCGGAGGCAAAGAAGATATTGGTCAAAGTAATGGTTGCTCCCGTTTTGATTGGATCCAGGTAAATATCCAATAACTCTGAAGAAAAACTTTCCGGGGTTTTGTAATCGAAGAACAAACTTTTAAACAAATAGCCTTTCTTATTGGCATACAAAGCATATTCTGACCCTTGAGTCAATACAGCAGTGAAAGTACCTTTCTTAATATCTGTATCTGTAGACACTACCCTTTTCCCTGTTTTTAAGTCAAACAATTCTACATGCGCTTGAAGTGTTGCATTGGTTACGGCATCATACACTGTTCCTTTAGACACTTTACTGATATACATGTTTTTCAACTCTTTTGGAAGGTCAAATTCATATATATTGGCGGTCATATTTCCAGCTTCATCAAAAACATCTTTTGAAAAATAACCTTTGGTTTGGTCAGCGGTGATAATCAAGGCTTCTTCATCAGCACTTGTATTCAGAGGATAACCAACATTTTTAGGTACTGTCCAGCCGGTATCAGATTTCATGGAAACGAATAAATCCGTCCCCCCCATTCCAATATGACCGCTTGAAGAAATATAAAGTACCCTACCACTTGGATCAATAAAAGGAGAAAATTCATGGTCTGAAGTATTAATGGTTTTACCCAAATTTTCGGCAACAGTCCATGCACCATCATCTCCCATGTGGCTTGTCCAAATATCGCAACCACCAGGTCCGCCTTTTCTATCAGAAGAGAAAAAAAGATTTTTACCATCACCAGTCAATGTTGGTTGAGAATCAAATCCTTTTGCATTGATGGTAGCACCCATATTTACAGGTTTTGTCCAGTCGTCACCATCTTTATAAGTAACATACAAATCGCAACCACCAAAGCCATCTTTTTTATTACAAGAGGTAAAAACCATCACATTTCCATCGGCAGAAACACTTGGCCCACCTTCATTATCAGGGCCATTAATTACCTTTGAAAGTGGTTTAGGAATATCCCAGGCATTTCCTTTCAGTGTGGTTACATAAATATTTTCATCTGGATCTCTTACGGTGTAATACATGATCGCTTTATCGCCGGTAATGGTTGGGAAATATTGTTTTGCAAAAGTATTCATTGGAGCGGCCATGATTGTTGGCTTAAAATCCAAAGGATGTTTGATGGCTTCTACCGCAAAATCACAGGTAGCTATTAACTTCATTACTTTCTTGATATAATCAGGACGAGGTCCAAAATCAATAAAGCCCAGATAAAACTTTTTGGCTTCCGCATAATCGCCATCTTTCATGTAAATATCACCAAGCTGCTGGTATACACCTGCATAAGTAGACGAATTAGGATTCAATTCAATTACTTTTTCAAAGAAAGGTTTTGCTTTTTTATCTTCATGCATTCGTAGATAACAGTTTCCAATACGGTTGTAGGCTTCTACAAACTTAGGATCTCTTTCTACCGCTTCTTGTAACAGCTGAATGGCGTCAGGAAATTGTTTTCTCATCAAAAATTCATCTGATTGTTCATACAATTGAAGCGCTTTTCGATTAGAGGTACTCATTTCAGGAGGTTCCTGAGCAAAAACTTGAAGTGATAGGAATGAAAAAATAAGAGTGAAGGTGATTTGTTTCATACTTTTAATAGTGTTGAGTTGTGAGTGTTGAGTTTTGAGTGAAAGCTATGGTTATACATAAAACCGATAACTGTAAACTGACAACTATAATTAAGGAATATCCATGTACTTATGTGTTTGTAACGAAATTTTCCAGACAGGGTTGGCTTTTACGAAGTCAATTACTTTGGGTAGGATATCATTTTGTTTTGACCATTCGGGTTGCAAAAACAATTCACAATGTGTTCCTACTTCTTTTTGATGCAATGCAGCAAACTCGAAATCTGATTTATGGAAGACAATTACTTTGAGTTCATGCGCTGTAGCAGCAAATCCAGGAACAGGTGCTTTAAATTTTTTGGGAGAGAAACATACCCAATCCCAATCTCCGGACATGGGATAAGCTCCGGAAGTTTCTACATGTGTTCTAAAACCTGCGGCTTTAAAAGCCTTGGTCAGTTCGGTTAAATCATACATCAAAGGTTCGCCCCCGGTAATGACAACCACCCTTCCAGGATATTGAGAAGCCTCACTGACCATGGATGCGATAGAAGTCAAAGGATGGTTTGCTGCGTCCCATGATTCTTTTACATCACACCAAACGCAACCCACATCACATCCGCCCAAACGGATAAAATAGGACGCAACTCCCGAGTATTTCCCTTCTCCCTGAATGGTATAAAAGGATTCCATGACAGGAAGTTTTGACTGTTGGGTATTAAGTGTTGAGTGTTCGGACATTGATGATTATCTAATCTGTTATTAATAAAAATAATGGCTATAAGATTAACAGAATTAATCCTATAGCCATTATTATTTTTTTTGTTTGTTAAAGCTTGATGTCTTTAGCTTTGACATGCACTATTTTTCCATTTTGTGACAAAATTAATGCATCATCATTTTTTCTATATTTTTCAACGAGCTTTTTATAAGAAATTTTCAAACCCTGCTCTACTTTATCAAAAAACGTATCCTTGATTTCATTTTTCATACGATTTAGCTTTTATGGTTTCGAACTTTATAGTATTCAATACTTCAAACGGCATATTAATTTCCTTTCTGGCAACGATTTCAGTACCTCCACTCGAATTATCCATTATCATTAATTTGTCAACTTTTTCAGCGTATAAATCAAACAAATAATTCATTCCCTGCTTATATCTTCGGTGAATTGTATCCGTAGGAATATGATGTCCGCCCTGGGTTACTCTTTTAGCAACCCTTTCGATTGCCATTTCAGGAGAATTTAACCAAAAATACAATAGGTATATTTCATAACCAAGGGATTTAGCTTGATTAATAGTGTGAATGTATGTTCTGGAACTTAAAGTTGTTTCGACTGCAAAATCAGCTTTGTGGTTAAATAGTTCCTGAATTCTTTTTATCATTAATTTACCCGCTTCTAACGCAACCGTTTCAGGCTGAAATGGGGAAAGCCCTCTAGCTATTTCATCAGCATTTACAAATTCTTTACAATTAAGAATTTGAGGTAAAATTTCAAAAGAAGCAGTTGTTTTCCCTGCTCCGTTGCAACCCGCTATGATATAGAATTTAGGCATTGGAGATGTAATTTATTTTTACTATACACTCAACCATCAACACTCATCACTAACTATATACTTCCTTCTTCGCTGCTTTTAAGGTATTGGTCAATAAGGATGCTATGGTCATTAAACCAACTCCACCGGGAACAGGCGTGATGTAAGCACATTTTGGAGAGACTTCATCAAATTTCACATCACCTAACAATTTGAATCCTGATTTTTTGGAAGCATCTGCAATTCTGTGAATTCCCACATCAATTACCACTGCGCCATCTTTTACCATGTCGGCGGTTACAAATTCTGGTTTACCCAAAGCAACAATTAAGATATCAGCAGTTTTAGTGATTTCCGACAGGTTTTGAGTCCTGCTATGACACACGGTTACGGTGCTATTTCCAGGATATGAATTTTGGTACATCAAAATACTCATTGGCGAACCTACAATATTGCTTCTACCAATCACCACACAATGTTTTCCTGCGGTTTCAATGTTATATCTTTTCAACAATTCCAACACCCCATTTGGCGTAGCAGAAATATAAGTAGGCATACTCAAAGCCATACGACCCACATTGATGGGATGAAAACCATCCACATCTTTTTCGGGAGCAATGGCTTGAATAACAGTATCGGCAGACAAATGTTTGGGTAAAGGCAATTGTACAATCAAACCATCGATGTCAGGATTGTCATTGATTTTTTTGATTTCTAAAAGCAATTCCGCTTCGGTAGTGGTATCAGGTAAAGCCACATGGGTAGATTTGAACCCAACCCTTTCGCAGGATTTCACTTTATTGTTGACATAAGTCAAACTCGCACCGTCCTGGCCAACAATAATCGCTGCTAAATGAGGCGCACGACCACCTTTTGAAATAATGTCTTGTACTTCTTGTACGATTTCACCTAAAAGTTGTTCTGAAATCTGCTTGCCGTCTATTAATTGCATGACTAATCCTATACGTTAATTACAATGTTTTCATTTGGTACAGTGTACCCTGTACGCTGTACTCTAGACTCAGTACTAATAAGTCTAATCCAGTTTCAAAATCGCCATAAAAGCTTCTTGAGGAACTTCTACGTTACCAATTTGGCGCATACGTTTTTTACCTTTTTTCTGCTTTTCAAGCAATTTACGCTTACGGGAAATATCACCGCCGTAACATTTAGCCAACACATTTTTCCTCAATGCTTTTACAGTTTCTCTGGAAATAATTTTCATTCCAATAGCTGCCTGGATGGCAATTTCAAATTGTTGTTGCGGCAATAAGTCTTTTAATTTTTCACACAAACGTTTGCCCCAGTCGTACGCTTTGTCTCTATGCACAATAGATGACAAAGCATCCACTTTTTCCTGGTTCAACATGATGTCTAATTTCACCATGTTAGATTCTCTAAAACCTATCAATTCATAATCAAGCGAAGCATATCCACGAGAAATGGTTTTTAGTTTGTCGAAGAAATCAAACACAATTTCAGCCAATGGCAATTCAAATATCAATTCTACCCTATCGGTTGTCAAATAACTTTGATTCACCATAATGCCTCTTTTTTCCATACAAAGAGAAATAATACCGCCGACATAATCAGCTTTAGTGATGATTTGTACTTTTACAAAAGGCTCTTCAATATAATCAATGACAGACAAGTCTGGCAATTCTGAAGGTGCATTCACACGCATCATTTCCCCGTTGGTTTTGTGGCAATGAAATTCAACAGAAGGAACCGTCGTGATAACGGTCATGTCAAATTCCCTTTCAAGACGCTCCTGAACAATTTCCATGTGCAGCATGCCCAAGAAACCACAACGGAAACCAAAGCCCAAAGCGGCAGAAGTTTCAGGTTCCCAAACCAGAGAAGCATCGTTCAATTGCAATTTTTCCATGGCCGTACGAAGGTTTTCAAACTCGGTCGTTTCCACAGGATAAATCCCCGCAAACACCATCGGTTTTACTTCTTCAAAGCCCATAATTATTTCCGTACAAGGACGTGCAAAATGGGTAATGGTATCCCCTACTTTTACCTCTCTTGCATCTTTAATTCCTGAAATCAAATACCCAACATCACCCGCTGAAACCACTTGACGAGGCTCTTGGCCCAACCTCATGATACCAATTTCGTCTGCAAAATAATCTTTTCCAGTAGCTACGAATTTGATTTTATCTCCTTTTCTGATTTCACCATTTTTCACCCTGAACATTACTTCAATTCCCCTGAATGAGTTATAGGAAGAATCAAAAATCAGGCATTGTAATGCTGCGGAAGCATCTCCAGTTGGAGCAGGTATTCTTTCCACAATTGCGGCCAATATTTCAGGAACACCTATTCCTTCTTTACCACTGGCGTGAATGATATCTTCTCTTTCACACATCAGCAAATCCTGCATCTGGTCTTTGATTTCTTCTGGCATCGCACCAGGCAAATCAACTTTATTCAATACAGGAATTACCGTTAAGCCATGATCCAATGCCAAATACAAATTGGAAATGGTTTGCGCCTGAATTCCTTGGGAAGCATCAACCAATAAAAGTACGCCTTCACAGGCGGCAATGGATCGAGATACTTCGTAAGAAAAATCAACGTGTCCGGGAGTGTCAATTAAATTAAGGGTGTATTTTTCATCCTTATAGATATAGTCCATTTGAATGGCATGACTTTTTATGGTAATGCCTCGTTCACGCTCAAGATCCATGTTATCAAGCAATTGGGCTTGCATTTCACGACCGGTAACTGTTTTTGTAAACTCTAAAAGTCTGTCGGCCAAGGTGCTTTTACCATGATCAATATGGGCTATTATACAAAAGTTACGAATATGTTTCATCACTGTTTTTTAGTCTAACCACAAAATTAACAATTATCCCTTTATTATATACATTTTATGTTGTTATATTCATCCAATTATTAACATTGTGTCGTACAAAGCGTAAAATCAATTTATGCAATTCCTAGAAAAAATATATTTTTCCTTCCCAGTTCAGCTCATGATTACCCATTTCAAGAAGAATCAGATGATTCTTTTTATTTGGGTGTTTTTGTTTGGACTTATCAATCAACTCATTGGAAAATCAATGGGAATACAATACCTGTTTTTAGATGCCGAATATTTAGACGAAGTAAATTTCATCAGCTTTTTCATTGTAGGGGTTTCGCTTGGTGGATTTACCATGGCTTACCATATTACTTGTTTTATTCTTGACAGTTATAATTTCCCTTTTTTAGGTTCAGTAGACAAACCGATGGGAAAATATTTTCACAACAATGCAGTAATTCCAATGGTATTCATGATCAACTATTGCATCAATATCATTAGTTTTCAATTGAATAAAGGTTTACAAAACCATCTCGATATTTTTTATGATATCCTTGGCTTGTGCATTGGCTTTACCATTATCCACCTGGTGTTGTTCCAATATTTTAAATACACCAACAAAGATGTGTTTAAAGACTTTGCTTCTAACCTTGAAAACACGCTGAAACAAAGTAATTTCAACCGATTATCGATAGTAAATAAACATGGATTTTCTAAAAAGTTTTCTGCCCGGGTCGACAATTATTTCAAATTTCCATTCTGTAATTATAGTGTGAACCATGATGCGCCCATCAACAAAAAATTATTGTCCCAAATATTTGATCAAAATCACTTAAACGCCTCTTTTTTACAACTTTTTGCCATTGTGATTATCATTTCCATGGGCATTTTTAGTGATTGGAAAATTTTCCAATTGCCCGCTGCAGCAAGTGTGACTTTATTGGTCGCCATGTTTACCATGTTTATGGGCGCACTCACTTACTGGTTCAGAGACTGGTCTGTCACATTTATCATCGTATTGGTATTGTTTCTAAATTATTTTACCAAGCAGAATTTCATTTCTTCAACCTACGAAGCATTTGGTATCAACTACAATTCAAAGCTTGCAAAATATGATTTAAACACCTTAAACAAGTTGACTTCCAAGGTCAATTACCACAAGGATTCCTTGGAAACCATTGAAATACTCAACAACTGGAGGAACAAATTCCCAAAAGCCAAAAAGCCAAAAATGTTGTTTGTATGTACCAGTGGAGGTGGCCAAAGAGCAGCATCCTGGACAGTAAACACCTTGCAAACATTGGATAGTGCCACCAACAATCAGGTAACGGAACACACACAATTTATCAGTGGCGCTTCAGGAGGATTAATTGGAGCATCTTATTACAGGGAATTGTACCTGCAACAAAAACAAGGTAAAATTGAGAATGCACAAGACCGTAAATATTTCATCAACATCACCAAAGATGTACTTAATCCAGTAATTTTCAGCCTTGTAGTAAATGACATCTTCTTAAGGTACCAAACCTTCAATGATGGAAAATATGTACATCCCAAAGACCGTGGCTATGCTTTCGAAAAACACATGAATGAAAACCTGGGACACATGATGCAAAAAACAATTGCTGCTTATAAAGAGCCGGAACAAAAAGCACAAATTCCGATGATGATTATTTCGCCGATGATTACCAACGATGGCAGAAAACTCATCATTTCTCCCCAACACATGTCCTATATGTGTACCTCAACGCCTAAAATAAAAAAATCACTTTCACAAAGAATAAAAGGAATTGAGTTCAATAGGTTTTTCAAAGAACAAGATGCTGACAATTTGAACTTCATGAGCGCCTTGAGAATGAGCGCAACATTCCCGTACATTATGCCCAATGTACACCTGCCAAGTGAACCAGCGATGGAAATTATGGATGCTGGAATTGCCGATAATTTTGGAATTACGAATGCTGTTAAATTCATGTATGTATTCAAAGACTGGATCAGTCAAAATACAGCAGGTGTTGTATTTGTGTGTTTGAGAGATTCTGAAAAAGAACTTGAAATAGAAAAAACACCAGGGATGTCCATTATTGAAAAAGCATTCAATCCTATTGGCAATATATTCAGCAGTTGGGATTTTTTGCAAGACATCAACAATGACAATTTTATTGACTTTTCTCATAGTTGGTTCAAAGGAAATGTTGATGTGGTAGAATTTAAATATTTACCCGAAGCCAAGTTTAATGAAGCCGGTCAACATATTGAAAATGCGAGTTCCAAAGAAAGGGCTTCACTCAGCTGGCATTTGACAAACAAAGAAAAAGAAAGTATTAGAAATACCATTTACCAACGTGAAAACATAGACGCACTTAAAAAAATCAAAAAAATATTAGAATAATAGCAAATGTCCCCTTGCTATCTTGTAATTTAGCCCCTTGATGAAACGGTGTTTTTTTTTCTTACTGGTCTTTATTTATGCACAATATGCGGTAGCACAAAATGCTATGACTATTGAGGTTAAAGGCTCCATTATAGAATCAGTCAAAAAAAATGCTTTGCCATTTACCCACATCCTTATCAACGATGGGGCACACCATTTTTTAGCAGATATCGATGGAAACTTTCAGTTTACCATTGACCCAAGTACGGTAACTTCCATTACCTTCAAACAACCCATGTACAGAAGTTTTCAGGTAGTCAAACACCTTGATTCGCTGTTAGCAATTAACCCTTTTTTTGAAGTCATTTTACATCCCAAAGAACTTCACCTAGGCATAGATTCCACCACTACAGGTGCACAAAAAATCATTACCAAGGTCATTGAAAAAGCGAACGATCACAACCCTGAAATCAACAACAGCTATTCCTGTACAGGTTATAGCAAAATGGTACTGACCAGTAAAGAAAAAGATGCCACGCAAACCATCTTTGATTATTTATACAAATACCTTTTTAAGATCAAACAAAAAACAAGGATTGACGAACATCATATTTTTTTGCTAGAAACCATATCAGAAAAACAATTTATTGACAAATATCATCAAAAAGAATTGGTGACGTCCACAAAGATTTCAGGCATACAAGATCCTTCTTTATTATTGGCGGCAACAAACTCAGAAAACTTTACCATTTATGAAAAATTCATCAAAATTGCTGGTAGTCAATACATCAACCCAATGAACAAAAATACATTTAGAAGATATAATTTTGAAATCATAGACACCATTCCGGAAGCCCAAAGCAATGACACCCTATTATTAATAAAGTTTTCACAAAAAGGAACCAAAAATTTTAAAGGACTAAAAGGTTTTCTTTATGTCAGTAAGCAAGATTTTGCAGTTAAATATTTCACTGCATCGCCGATGCTTCACTCCTCTTTTGAAAAAAAAATTTACCAATCGTATGGAAAGTTAAGCAATGGAAAATGGTTTCCGTTACAAACCAATTCCTTCTTAAGTTTCGGAAAATTTGGAAGTTCTAAAGGCGAATTGTTTTTATGTTCCAAAAAAATCAATACCAATATCCTCATCAATAAAAACCTAGGAAAACAATATTTCAATGAATACATTTTTGAATACCATCCAGGGTACAACATTGACAACGAATCGTATTGGAAAGAAAACAGGATGGATTATTTATCTCAAAAAGACATCAATACCTACACATTATATGACTCCATAGGAAAACGTCAATACCTGGACAAATTCATTGACATTGGTCATAAATTATATTATGGCAAATTTCCTTTAAACAAAGTCAATATTGACCTCAACCGTATATTTTCATTCAACGATTACGAAAAATTCCGAACAGGATTTGGTTTTCATACCAACGAAAAAATGTTCAAAAGTTTTATTACAGGGGCCTACTTTGGCTATGGAACCCGCGATGAAAGATTCAAATATGGTGGCGATTTCAGTATTATTTTAAACAAAGAAAAAGACTTTATGGTAAACCTAAAATACAGTAAAGACCTCTCCGAATCCGGTGCTACCAACTGGGTATTTAACGAATACCTGTACTCTACCGAAAGACTTAGAAAATACCGGGTACTCATCAAAGACTGGGAAACAAGGACTGAAGCCAACTTTCAAGTGCATCCAGTAAAATATTTAAACATACAATATGGTTTTGCACAATCTCAAAAAACAAGTACCTATAATTATGCATTCGATGGTACCCATAAAAATACATTCAACTTTTTGGAAAACACCATAGGTTTAAGGTATGCTTATAGGGAACAATTTGTAAAAACGGAACTCAGTAAAGTTTCTAAAGGAAGCAATTACCCCATCATCTATTTTAATTTCACCAAATCATTTGCAACCTCAAACCAATTGGGAGAGTTTGAATACAACAAATATGACCTTAGGATAGACAAAATTTTCAATACACTCAATTTTGGACATTCTACCCTACAGTTAAAAATGGGTTATATAGACAACAGTAAAATTCCGTACATGAACATTTACAACATGAGTGGTAGCAATAACAATGACGTTACTTTATTGGCCCACAACAGTTTTATGACCATGGGCTACAATGAATTTGCGGCAAACCGTTACGCCAACATTTTTTACACCCATAACTTTGGCCGATTTTACGCAAGGGACCGATTCTTCAATCCTGAAATTGAATTCATTACAAACATGGGTTGGGGCGCATTAAAACACCAGGAAATCCATCAGGGAATGGCACTTAAAGCTATGGAAAAAGGATTTTATGAAACAGGATTGAACATGAATAACATTTTAAATTTAAACCTTGTGGGCTTAAATATAGGTTTTGGGGTAGGTTTTTTTTACCGCATGGGACCTTATGCCTTTCACCAACAAAGTCAAAACCTGATCAGTAAGATTACAACTAATTTTTACTTCTAGCGCGCCAGTAAGGGTACTGAGTCCAGAATCTATGATACAGAGAATAAATAATTTGCACTTATTACACTGTACACTTACCTAATAATTCCCTTCACAAACCTTTCAATATCTCCGGGTAAATCTTCTCCTTTTTTCAAGGCCGTAACAAAAGCTGACCCAATAATGGCGCCATTGGCAATAGAAGTCGCTTTTTGAAAGGTATGTTGATCTGAAATACCAAATCCAGCCACGATAGGATTTTTCAAGTTCAATGCCTTAATTCTTTTGAAATAATCTTCTTGTTCCGTACTTACATCTGCACGCGTTCCTGTAGTACCAGCTGTGGCTACCATATAAATAAATCCATCAGAATTTTCGTCAATCCAACGCACCCTTTCATCAGAACTTTGAGGGGTAATTAAGAAGATATTTCTCAGGTTATATTTTTCAAATGTAGCTTTATAATCTTCCAAATATTCCACCATAGGAAGATCAGGTAAAATCACGCCATCAATTCCGATTTCACTGCATTTCTTACAAAATGCTTCTATCCCATAACGAATCACAGGATTGATATACCCCATCAACAACAAAGGAATAGAAACTTCTTGCCTGATATTGGCCAATTGTTCAAAAAGTACCTGCATGCTCATGCCATTTTCTAAAGCGATTTCACTGCTTCTTTGTATGGTAGGTCCATCTGCTAAAGGATCTGAAAATGGTACACCAATTTCAATAAAATCTACTCCAGACTTAGCTAAACTTTTAATAACCGTAGTAGTATCCTCTATATCAGGATATCCCGCTGTAAAATAAATAGACAAAACACCATTGGGTTTAGCTGCAAATAGTTTGTTAATTCTGTTCATAGTAGCCATTATTAAGAAATACAATTTTAAGCACAATCAATGAGCTAACCTAAAAAAAAGCCTGTTTGTTGTCAAAATTTATCCCAATTTAAAAACATCCATCAGCTTTTGTGGGTTCCACTGAAATACTGATTCAGCTGGTTCCTGTTCATAAAAAGTGGTGCTTAACATTTGGGTATACAATTCCCTAGCATTAAAATGAATAAAATCAATTGGTATTGCTGCGGTATAAGGTTGGGTAATTTTATACCAATGTGACGCATAATCAGGTAAAAGCATTGGTACGCGCAGTGCCAAACATTCATAAAGCTTTGTTGGAATTCTTTTGTCAACACTTTTATTGAATTGATAACTTAATACAGCAAAATCGGCTTTTTTAAGGGTTTCAATTATTTGTTGGTGTGGCACCAAAGTATTTCCTCCGATGAGCGTGATATAAGGTTTGTCTGCAATGTATTTTTGAATTGCTATAATTAAGTTGACATCCGCGCTAAAACCAATAATAGTCAGTGAAATTTGAGCATCAATTTCATATAATTTTGAAGTCAAAACGATGGTTTCCCAAATCCCATAAGAAGTGCCAATTGTTCCCGAATAAACCACGTTAAAACCTTTACTTGTCACAAAGGGTTTTTTGGCGCAAATTTCACCTTCATATTGATTCGGTAGTAGGGTATATTTTTGATGGTTTAACATTAGTTTAAGCTCGATTTCAAAACAAGTTTCGGCAAGTATAAAATGACTGATGAATGAAGCGCAAACGATTTCTTTGGCCCGAACCCAAACGGACAAAGGATATTTAAGTAAAGAAGTGAAGGAATTGGTATACAAAATATTGAGGTAATAATTTTCCTGAACATCGTATATGAGCTGTACTTTGTTGTTAAACATTTTATAAATAACAGCAGGCAGTAACAATTCATGGGTACAAACCACTATTATTTGCGGTTTAATGACATTAATCATTCGAATAAAAGTACACCAAGCAAATATCCTTGCAAAACTGATTCGCTTAAATTGAAATATTGGGTGAAAATTTATTTTTTCTTCCTTACTTGGAATCAAGTCAATTGCATGCCCAATGATATGCACCTCCGCTGAGGAATGAAGAACAATTGTTTTCGCCATTTTCTCATACATCCGCGTGTCGGTAACAGGTTTGAGTATGGAAGCAAATACAATTTTAGACATTGTGAAAGAATTTTTATTTTGCTCTCCAAGTTAAATAAAATCGAAGCATTGGAGTCGCTTTACTGAAAAAAATATCGAAAATTATTCCATGAAATTTGACGCAAAATAACAAATTTACCTTTTATCCAATAATTACCGCTACACTTTTAACGAGGAACATAGTACATAAAAAATTAAAAATCAAGACAATAAATAAATCCATAACACATTTTAAAAAAAACTTTAAATAATAGTTGCATTCTCCATTCCATTTGAATTACATTTGTATACTAAATCAATAGAGAATATTAACTTAATAGGTAATGAAAACAAAGCGACAAACAACAAGACGACTTTTACCACTGCTATCTCCTCGTATTTTTTCAACAGTATGCTGTTGTTGCTAACCGTATTTTATTAATTCTACTTTAACAGATTAAAAAAGAATTAAAATTACTATTGTGTAATTGATTGAAAAATTGTATTTTAGGGTATAAAAAAAAAGCAAACTATAGTCTAAAAGTCACCCTAATATATAGCCCA